>Ga0155472_167_pt1 | contig 101163 bp, 75 predicted proteins | sample RifCSPhighO2_12_FD_107130 | JGI IMG/M metagenome (GOLD analysis project Ga0155472, IMG submission 107130) | Gammaproteobacteria bacterium RIFCSPHIGHO2_12_FULL_63_22
GGTCTGGGGCGGGCTGATGCGCAAGAAGACGCGCACCACCTTCACCCTGCTAGCGCTGATGGCGGCCTTCGTCTTGATCGGCCTGCTGCAGGCGGTGAACTCCGTGCTGTCGGGCGGCGCCAGCTTTTTGGGCGTGAATCGTTTGATCACCCAGGCCAAGACCAGCTTCACGCAACCGTTGCCGATGCGAATGCTGCCGCAGATCGAAGCCGTGCCGGGCGTGGATTTCGTTTCGCATTCGCAGTTCTTCGGCGGCGTGTACCAGGACGCGCGTAATTTCTTCCCGCAGTTCGCGGTCAATCCGCAGCGCCTGTACGACACCTATCCGGAATGGGTGCTGCCCGAATCGCAGCGGCGCGCCTTCATCTCCACCCAGGACGGCGCGATCGCCGGCAAGCTGCTGGCCGAGAAATATGGCTGGAAGGTTGGCGACATCATTCCGCTGAACTCCTTCATCTGGACCAAGACCGATGGCACGCGGGTCTGGGAATGGCGATTGGTCGGGATCTTTGATGGTCGCGACGAGGAATGGTCCAAGCGCGCCAACCTGATGTACCTCAACTACGGGCAGTTCGACGAGGCGCGCGTGGCCGGCGCCAAGGGCCTGGCCGGCGTATTCGTGGTCAGCGTCAACGACCCGATGCAAAGCGAACGCATCGCCGCGGAGATCGACCGCAAGTTCGAGAACTCCCCGGATGAAACCAAGAGCCAGAGCGAACAGGAATTCCAGCTCGGATTCCTCAAGCAGCTGGGCAATATCGGTTTCATCCTCAACGCGATTTCGGGCGCGGTGTTCTTCACCATCCTGATCCTGACCGGATACACGATGAGCCAGGCGGTGCGCGAGCGTGTGCCGGAACTGGCGGTGCTCAAATGCCTGGGCTTTACCGATCGCACGGTGCTGGGGCTGGTGTTGGCCGAGTCACTGGTGCTGTGCCTGTTGGGCGCGCTGATGGGCATGTCCCTGGCCAGCCTGATTTCGCTCGGCATCCCGCCGGAATATCCGATCAGCCCGAACCCTAGCGTCTGGTTGTTCGCGGGCGGCGCGGCGGTGTTCCTGGCGCTGGCGGTCGGCTTGCCGCCGGCCCTGCATGCGATGCGCATCCGCATCGTCGATGCGTTGGCGGGGCGCTGAGCCATGAGCACCCTCACCCAGATCCGCGAAATCGTCCTCATGAATTTGCGCAGCATCCCGCAACGGATGGGCGCTTCGCTGGTGATCGTGATCGGCATCGGTGGCGTGGTCGGCGTGCTGGTGGCGATGCTGTCCATGTCGGCGGGCTTGGACAAGACCCTGACGGCGACCGGCAATCCCAATCGCGCCATCATCCTGCGTGGTGGATCGAACGGTGAACTCGCCAGCTTCCTCGACCGCGCCTCGAATACGCTGGTGAAGCAGGATCCCGCCATCGCCCGCGCCGACGACGACCTGCCGCTGGCTTCGGGCGAGCTGATCGTGATTACCGAAGTGCCGCGTCGCGGCGATACCAGCGGCGCGAATGTGTCGCTGCGCGGCGTGGAACCCAAGGCCTTCATCCTGCGCCCGGAATTGCAGCTGACGGCAGGCCGCCTGTTCCGTCCCGGGCTGCGTGAGTTGATCGTCGGTGATGGCGCGTATCGGGAATTCGGCGGCCTGGACGTCGGCGCCAAGCTGAAATTCCGCGGTTCGTACTGGACGGTGGTTGGCCGCTTCAAGACCGGCGACGCGCACGATTCCGAACTATGGGCGGATCTGGAGACGGCGCAGAATGCCTTCGGACGATCGGGTGTTTCCTCGGTGCTGGTTCGACTGACGTCGCGCGACGCGTTCGCCTCGCTGAAGAAGCGGCTGACCGAGAATCCGCAATTGAACGTGGACGTGCAGACCGAACGGGAGTTTTTCAGCGCGCAATCGGCGGGGACGACTCGCGTCATTCGTTGGGTAACGACCGCAGTCACCATCATCATGGCCATCGGCGCATTGTTCGGCGCCTTGAACACGATGTTCTCGGCGGTGTCTGCGCGCACCGCGGAAATCGGCACCTTGCGCGCACTGGGTTTCGGCAGCGCGCCGGTCATCGCCTCGGTGATGGCGGAGGCCATGGTGCTGTCGGTGCTCGGCGGCTTGCTGGGCGCGGGCATCGCCTACGGCGTGTTCAACGGCTATTCGGTATCGACCCTTGGCGGCAACTTCACCCAGGTCGCGTTCAATTTCGCGGTGACGCCGCGGCTGGTGATGCAGGGCCTGGTGTGGGCGTTGACGATTGGATTCATCGGCGGGCTGTTTCCCGCTGTGCGCGCGGCGCGATTGCCGGTGACGCAGGCGCTGCGTGGCTAGGCCGCGGCCAACGCAGACCGTTGCCGCGCGCGTCGCCATCCATCGCCGGCAAAAATCACCAACCCGGCCCAGATGAAAGCGAAGCCGACCAGGCGATCGCTGTCGAAGGCTTCGTGGAAGATGAAGACGCCGGTGAGGAATTGCAGTGTCGGCGCGATGTACTGGATGACGCCGACGGTCGATAGCTTGATGCGCCGCACCGCGAATGAAAAGCCGATCAGCGGCAAGGCCGTCAGCGCGCCACCGAAGATCAGCAAGGCATCCACGCCGGTGCCCCAGGCGCCAAAGAAGCCGCCCTGCCCGTGGCTTTCGACCCACAGCAGCATCAGCAAGGCGGGCGCGAACAGATAGACGCTTTCCACGCCAAGGCCGGCGACGGCATCGATGGACAGCAACTTGCGCAGCAAGCCGTACAGCGCGAACGACAAGGCGAGGCAGATGGCGATCCATGGCGGCTGTCCGAACTGGATGGTCAGCCAGGCCACGCCCACCACCGCCAGTGCCACGGAAATCCATTGTGCGCGGCTGAGGCGTTCGTGCAGGAAGGCCACACCGAGCACCACATTCAGCAGCGGATTGATGAAGTAGCCCAGGCTGCTTTCGACCACGTGGCCGGCATTCACCGCCCAGATGTACAGGGCCCAGTTCGAGCCGATCAGCAGGCTGCTCAGCGCCAGCATCCAGGCGGCGCGTGGACGCGCAAGCGCGGCGCGCAACCAACCGCGGCCTTGCGACCACGACAGCCAGGCCACCACCAGCAGGGTGCTCCAGACCACGCGGTGGGCGACGATCTGCAGCGACGGCACCACCTTCAGGAAATGCCAGTACAGCGGCATCATTCCCCAGATGACGAACGAGCCCACTGCCACCCACAGGCCATTCCGTGCCTCGTGCTGGGCCGGGCTCATGCCCTCGCCTTGGCGCGGGTGATGATGAATACGCCAAACAGGATGACCGCCATCGCGCCGACCATGCGTGAGTCCACGTGCTCGCCCAGCGTCAGCATGCCGAGCAGCACCGCGATCGGCGGATTGACGTAGGCATAACTGGTGGCCAGCGCCGGCCTTACGTGCAGCAGCAACCAGGAGTACGCCGAGTAGGCGATGATCGAACCGAAAGTAATCAGGTACAGCAGCGCCAGCGTCGGCCGCAGCGACGGCACTTCATGCATGCGCTCGCCCAGCACCAGGCCGAGCACGCCCATCATCACGCCACCGCACAACATTTGCGCCGCGGTATTCATGAAGGGCGCGGCCAAGTCGCGGTCGCGGCTCCAGACCGAGCCGAAGGCCCACGACAGCGTCGCGACCAGCAGCGCGAGCATGCCTGGAATGCTTGCGCTCATCGCGCTGCCGAAGTTGAGCCAGACCACGCCGGCGAAGCCGACGCCGAGGCCCAGCCATTCCAACCGGCTCGGATGCCTGCCAACGAACGCACTGAACATGCCGACCCACAGCGGCATTGACGCGATGGCGACGGCTGCCAGTCCACTGCTGACCGTCATCTCGGCGAAATTCACCAACCCGTTTCCCAGCATCACCAGCAGCAGGCCCAGCACCATCGCGTTGCGCCACTGCATGCGCGTGGGCGGCGCATGGCCGCGCCAGCGCAGGAAGGCATAGAGCAAGCCACCCGCTGCGATGAAGCGAATGCCTCCCATCAGGAACGGCGGATAGCCATCCAGGGCGATGCGGATGCCGAGGTAGGTCGAACCCCAGATCAGGTAGACCGAGGCCAGGGCCAGCGCCACGTGCAGTGGCTTGACGGCAGCGGCCTGGGGGGCGACGGCGGAGGGAATGCTGCTCATGACGGATCGGGACTCAGCTTCGGTGGCGCCGGAGGGCGGCGCAAGCAACACAGACTAGCGACAGCGCAAGAATAGCGATTGAAAAAAACCACGCCGGGACGCAAAATTATTGCGTGGCGAAAAACCCGCTCGCACTCGATGAAATCGACCACCGCCTGCTGGCGCTGGTGCAGCGCGACGCCGACGTGACGCTGACGGCGCTGGGCGATGCAATCGGGCTGTCGGCCAGCGCCGTGCAACGCCGGCTCACCCGTTACCGAAAGGCCGGCCTGCTACGACAAGTGGCGGTGCTGGACCCGAAGATGCTCAGCAATACCAATCTTTCGGCCGTGCTGGTGACGATGGAACGCGATTCGGCCAAGGAACACGCCACCTTCTGCGCCCGCATGCGCGCCGCGCCCGAGGTGCAGCAGTGCTACGTGCTGGCCGGCGAGTGGGATTACCTGGTGCTGCTGACCAGCAGCAGCCTGGCCCACTACCGCGAACTCGCCGAGCGCCTGTTCATTGATGAGGGCGCGATCCGCCGTTACGAAACGCATATGGTGTTCGAGCCGGTGAAGCTGGGCCTCGCCCTGCCCACCCGGCAATCGTCGCCGCGGCGGCGCAAGTAACGCGTTTCAGGCAACGCGTTCGCGTTGCAGCAAGGTGTCTTTCAAGGGCAGGCCCCAGCGATAGCCGCCCAGCGATCCGTCTCCGCGAATGATGCGATGGCAAGGCACGATCACCGCCAACCGATTCTGCGCGCAAGCCCGCGCCACGGCGCGCGCTGCGCTGGGCTTGCCCAAGGACTCGGCAAGTTGCGCGTAACTCAGCGTCTGGCCCGGCGGAATCTTCATCAGCGCCTGCCACACCCGCTGCTGGAACGCGGTACCGATCAGTTCCACGTCCACTGCGCCGGATCGGCCATTGAGCATGCACGCCACTTCGCGCACCCGCGGCGCCAGGAACTCATCGCGCCCTTCCTGCACATGGCTGATATCGGCCTTCGGAAACTCGCCGCGCAATTCCGCCTCAAGCGCGGTCGCGTCATCACCCAGCGCTATCGAACACAAGCCGCGCTCGGTGGCGGCGACCAGCGCCAGGCCCAGTGCGGTTTCAATGATGGTCCATCGAATCTGCATGCCTTCTCCGCCGCGCCGATAGGCGCCCGGCAACATCCCCAGACGAGCCGCGCCGTCTTCATACACGCGGCTACTTGATCCATATCCAGCCTCGTACAAAGCCCGCGTGACATCGCCGCTACCACGCAACTCACGCTTCAATGTCGCCAACTTCTTCTGCGCCCGATACTCCGCCGGGCTCAAGCCAAACGCCGCCCGAAACCGCCGCTGCAGATGGGTCGGGCTAAGACCAACAGCAGCACCCAAGGCGTCCAGGCTGTAGTCGCCGCCATCTAGCAGAGTTCGGGCTTTGTCGAGCCGGGGATCGGGAGTGGTCATTTCCATGCGCCCAGATTATCCCTCTGCCCCCCGCCTTGGTATCCGATTCTTGCTCGGTTTGAATGTCCAGAATTGGCGCGCGTCGCCGGGCAGAAGCAAAGAGAGGGCACACGTGGCTCCATCACGTGACAAGCGGCGCTTCGACAGACTAAGGACCAGGCCGGCGACCCCGTCTATTACCTCTCTGACCCTGCCATTCGCCGAGACGAAGTGGAAGCCTTGGATGGGTACCTGGTCGTGAGGACAGCAGGACTGAACTACGGACTACGTCTGGGAGCGGGGGGCGGTGTTTGCTTCGACAAGTCGCGCGAGCGCCGACAGGCGCGAGTGCAGCGACTCGAAGTGAATACCGACCCCTGCCTCGCCGTAACGCGTAACCGCTAGTACGCTAATCCGCTCTCAAAGGCTTAACAACCCCGCAGCTATCCTTCGACCTCGACCGGAGAATGAAAATGACCGACAAGAAACGACTGACCGCCGACGATTTCGACCCGAAGGTGATGCGGCTGTTCGACCAGTACGTGCACGGCCAGATCGATCGCCGCGGCTTCCTCACCGGCGCCGGCCAGATGGCGATAAGCGCGGCGGCGGCGACCGGACTGTTGGCGGCATTGAGCCCGAACTTCGCGGCGGCGCAACAGATCAAGCCGGATGACAAGCGCCTGAAAGCCGAGTACGTCGAATTCGATTCGCCGAACGGTTACGGCAAGGCGCGTGGTTATCTGGTCCGACCGGCCAATTCGAAGGGACCTTTGCCGGTCGTGTTGGTCGTGCACGAGAACCGCGGCCTGAATCCGCATATCGAGGATGTGGCGCGACGATTCGCGCTGGAGAACTACATCGCGTTCGCACCCGATGCCTTGTTCCCGCTCGGTGGTTATCCGGGTGACGAGGATTCGGCGCGCACGCTGTTCGGCAAGCTCGACCAGGCCAAGACGAAAGAGGATTTCCTGGCGGCGGTCACGATGCTGGCGACGCTGAAGGGCAGCAACGGGCGCCTGGGCGCGGTCGGCTTCTGCTACGGCGGCGGCATGGTCAATTTCCTGGCGACGCGCGTGCCGACGCTGGCTGCCGCTGCGCCGTTCTATGGCCAGGGCGCGCCGCTGGAAGACGTAGCGATGATCAAGGCGGAAATGCTGGTGGTGCTGGCCGCCACCGACGAGCGCATCAACGCAGCATGGCCCGCGTACGAAGCAGCCTTGAAGGAAGCGAAAGTGAAATACACCAGCTTCCAGCCCGCCGGCACGCAACACGGCTTCCACAACGACACCACGCCGCGTTACGACGAGAAGGCGGCGCATCAGGCGTGGGAGCTGACGACGGCGCTGTTCGAACGAAAGCTGCGCAAAGAGGTTTGAATCCTGGGTCACCGGATGGCCGCGATCGACGACCTGCTTGACCGCCTTGACCTCCCAATGGCGTTTGTTTAGCCAGGTGTCCTCAGCTTCTCGACCTGCAGGGGGAATTCAATGATCACCTTGAAAAAACTCGCACTCGCCGCCGGCGTATGTGCCGCCGGCATCCTGGGCGCGACCACCACATTCGCGCAGTCCGCGGACGGATTCCACGCCATCCAGGTTTTCCCGGTCGTGGTGGACACCGCCAGCTTTACCCAGCGCTTCACGTTTCGTAACCCCAACGCCACGAGCCTGTCCATCGCGCCGACTTACTTCCCCGGTACGGGCACGGCAACGGCCAACTCCGTTCCCTGCCCTGCCATCGTGATCGCGGCCGATAGCGACAAGACCTTCAACACTCTGCGCGACGTTTGCCCGGCATTGGCGGCCGGCTCGAACTTCGGCTTCCTGTACACATCGTCGAACAACGTCGCTGCCTACTCGGGATTTTCCCGCGTGGCGAACCCGCAAGGCAACGGCTTCAGCGTCGAGGCCTTCTCGGCAAACACATTTACTTCCGCCACGTCCTCGGTCTCCGGCATTCGCCGACTGGCGGCAGGCGGTGGCGCCCCGGCGTTCCAGACCAACTGCTTCGTGGCCAATCTCAATGACGTTGTGCCGGAGGCCGTGCCGGTCACTACCAGTATCAATGTGTCGGTGTTCAGCAGCACCAATGTGCAGCTCGGCGCGACCACTGCAGTCGCTCTGGCGCCCGGCAAGCTCACCCGCCTGCTTGACGCGTTCGCTGCCGTTGGCGCCCCCGGGGGCGACCACGACAATGCCCGCGTCAGGTTCTTCGAGCTGGGGGGCGGCGAACCGGCGCTCATGTCGTTCTGCACCGTGCAGGACAACACCAGCTTCGGCGCGGACTTCCGCATTGCCAAGCAGGAGAGTTCCAGTGGTAGTTCGGATGCAGCAAATGGCTCCGTGATGGGTCCGCAGGACGACAGTGCCAGGCGCGACATGACGGCCAGCGAAGACGTCAGGATGAATTCAGGGGGAGCGAACGTGATAACGCGCACCTTCGTGATTCCTGGCCAGACTTTCCCTCCAAACTTCACCGGATTCAGCAATACCCACGTGATGTACTTCCGGCATCCTGATTGGGTGTCATGCGAAATCATCGATCCGGCCACGGGCGTGCGCGCACTCTTCAGCCATAACCTCGAAATGCGGATGCTGGCCGACGATGGCGTCACCGTGCTGGCCGGCGGTAACGACCAGCAGGGGTTCTCGCCGATTTACCTTGGCGACAAACGCTCGCGCAATGCAGGCTCGAATACCCGGTACACCATCGAAGTAGAGACCATGATTGTCGATGTCGTCGGTTCCAGGCCATATCGGTTGCATTGCCAAAGCGGCAGCGGCAGCACGGCCGGCGATGTTCTTCGCTACCAGGAACTCGTTAATCGGTTCTAACAGGATTTTTTTCATGGGCGGGGCGGAGCTCAGCCCCTCATCCGAGTGCGCCAGCCCTGGCTGGCTTCTATATTGCGGACGCCCGGAAGGGGCGCCGGAGAGGGCGCCGCCGGAGGATTATTTCAACACACGCAGGTGAACGCCTAAGAGTCTCCGGAATCAATCGCTCCAGACCGTCGCCTGGTGCGTTACCGGCATCACCAGCGCGGCCAGCTTGGCATCGCCACTGAGCGCGGCGATGGCGTCGGCCAGGATGGCGGCGGTTTCGCGCAGCAACGGATCAGGACGATTCTTCGCTGCGGCTTCGGCAGCAACCTGCTGCGCCACGTTGCGCTCGTCGGCCTGCAGGCCGTCGTCGTCTTCCGGACCGCCCGGCAGCACCAGGCCCAGGGCCTTGCGCTCGGCGGAACGCTGCTTGCGCTTGGCCAGGTCGCGGTCACGTTCGATGCGGCGCTCGGCTTCGTTCAAGGAAATGATCTTGCGATCGCGATCGGCCTTGAACTGGGCGACGTCCTGCGCCCACCAGCTGAACTCGCGGTCGGTGGCGACGCGCGTGTTGTGCTGCGACAGCAGGCGCGGAACGATCGGCTTGAAGTTGCCCAGGTTGCTGTGCGGCGCCGTCTGGATGCGGGTGGCGGGCAAGGCGTTGTCGAAGGTGCTTTCGCCGAACTCGCTCGCGTCCACCGTCACCGGGAACTGGATTTCCGGAATGACGCCGGCGTGCTGGGTGGTCTGGCCGTCGACGCGGAAGAACTGGGCGATGGTCAGCTTCACCTGGCCGTACTGTTGCGCGGCCTTGGTCGGCCAGCGGTCCAGCGGGATGAGGTTCTGCACGGTGCCTTTGCCGAAGGTCGGCTCGCCCACGATCAGGCCGCGGCCGTAATCCTGGATGGCGGCTGCGAAGATTTCCGCCGCCGATGCCGACGAACGATTCACCAGCACAGCCAAGGGGCCGTCCCAGGCAACGCCGCTCTGGTCGTCGTTCTCCACGGCCACGCGGCCGCCGGATTCACGCACCTGCACCACGGGGCCGCGGTCGATGAACAGGCCGGTCAACTCGACCGCCTCCACCAGCGAACCACCGCCGTTCTCGCGCAGGTCCATCACCACGCCATCCACGCCCTGCGCCTTCAGTTCGGCGAGCAGGCGGGCGGTGTCGGAGGTGGCCGAACGTGCATTGGGATCGCCACGGCGCGCGGCTTCGAAGTCGAGGTAGAAGCCCGGCAGCGTGATGACGCCGATCTTCTTGCCCTGCACGTCGATCACCGACTTGCTGGCGGCTTGTTCTTCCAGCTTGATGGTGTCGCGCACCAGGGTGACCATCTTGTGCGGGCCGTCGATGCCGGAATCGGCCGGCAGCACATCGAGCCGCACCTTGGTGCCCTTGTTGCCACGGATCTGGTCCACGACATCGTCGATGCGCCAGTCAACGACATCCGTCATCGGGCCCTTGTCGCCCTGGCCGACGGCAACCACGCGGTCGCCGACCTTGATCTTGCCGCTGGACGCGGCCGGACCACCCGGCACCAGGGTGCGGATGACCACGAACTCGTCCTGGCGCTGCAACACCGCGCCAATACCCTGCAGCGACAAGCGCATCTGCATGTCGAAGTTTTCGGCGCTGCGCGGGCTCATGTAGCTGGTGTGCGGATCGATGGACGAGGCATACGCATTCATGAAGAACTCGAACACGTCATCGCCGCGCATCTCGTGCACGCGCGAACCCAACTGGGCGTAGCGCTTGTCCAGCGTCTTGCGGATGTCTTCCTGGTTGCGGCCGGCAAGCTTGAGGCGGAGCACGTCGTTCTTGACGTACTTGCGCCAGATTTCATTCAGGGCTGCCTGGTCGGGCGCCCAGCTGGCTTTCTCGCGGTCGTAGGCCCAGCTTTCCTTCGCGGAAAAATCGAAGGGCTTGGCCAGCAGGCTGCGTGCGAACGCGGAACGCTCGTCAACGCGCTTGATGTAGGTCTTGAAGATGTCGTAGGCCGGGCTGAGCTTCTGCGTCTTGATCGCGTCGTCGAGCGTGGTGCGATACGGGGCGAAGCGGTCCATGTCGGCTTTGACGAAGAACAATTTGTCGTTGTCCAGCGCTTCGATATAGCGACGGAAGATGTCGGCGGACAACTGGTCGTCCAGCTCCATCGGCCGGTACGCGTAGCGGCTGTCGGACAGCAGGCCATAGACCAGCGTGGTCGCTTCGGCCTGGGCCTGGGTCGGCGCCATGGCAGACGGAGCGGCCTTGGCAGCGGGCGCGGGTGTGTTGGCCGCGGCGATAGCCAGGGTCAGCGGCAGCAAGGCGGAAAAAACCAGCAGGTTGCGATTGAACATTCGTCGGTACTCTTGGACCGCAGGAAACACGGTCAGCTTGCGCTGTTGAAGCAGGGGGTGCCTGTGCCGATGGTACCGGTTTACAGGTTCTGCCCTAGGCCTGAACGAATCCAGCTTCAGCCGCCATTCGGTCGGCGTGGTAGGACGAACGGACCATCGGACCCGATGCCACGTGGGTAAAGCCTAGACCGTAGCCCAGCACCTCGAGTTCCTTGAATTCCTCCGGGGTCCAGTAGCGGATGACCGGATGGTGGTGCGGGGTCGGCTGCAGGTACTGGCCGATGGTGATCATGTCCACGTCATGGGCGCGTAAATCCCGCATGGCGCCTTCGACCTGTTCACGGTTTTCACCCAGGCCCAGCATGATGCCGGACTTGGTCGGCAGGCCGGGATGCTGCCGCTTGAATTGCTGAAGCAGTTGCAGCGACCAGTCGTAATCGGCACCCGGGCGCACGTTGGCATACAGCTCGCGCACCGTTTCCAGGTTGTGGTTGAACACATCCGGCGGCGACACGGCCAGGATCTCGAGCGCCCGTTCCATGCGGCCCTTGCCGCGGAAATCCGGGGTCAGGATCTCGATCTTGATATTCGGTGACAGGGCGCGCGTTTCGCGGATGCAATCGGCGAAATGCTGGGCGCCGCCATCACGCAGGTCGTCGCGGTCCACGGACGTGACGACCACATAGCGCAAGCCCATGTCGGCGATGGTGCGCGCCAGGTTGGCGGGCTCCGTGGCGTCCGGCGGCTTCGGCCGGCCGTGGGCCACGTCGCAGAATGAACAGCGCCGCGTGCAGACCTCGCCCAAAATCATGAACGTGGCGGTGCCGTGGCTGAAGCACTCGTGGATGTTCGGGCAGCTGGCTTCTTCACAAACCGTAACGAGGCGGTTCTCGCGCAGCTTGCTCTTGAGCTTGGCCACCGCATTGCCGGCCGGAATGCGCACGCGGATCCAGCTGGGCTTGCGCAGCAACGGCGCATCGCTATCGAACTTCACCGGGCTGCGCGCGATCTTGTCGCCACCCAGTTGCTTCACGCCTTCTACCAAGGGTGCGACCACCGTGATGGGAATGATCTTGCTGGCGGTGTCGGACATGGGTGGGCGGGCTCAGGCGGGGATGGGTTCGGGGGATGCGAAAACGGCCCGCGCGTTCAGTTGCCCGGCAAGTTTTTCGACCAATACCGGCTTGACCTCATCAAGCGTCGCCGGCCCCCCGGATTTTAGCACCGAGGTCACCTGCAAACCCTCGTAACCGCAGGGATTGATGCGGGAAAACGGCTCCAGGTCCATGGCCACGTTGAAGGCCAGGCCGTGGAAGGTGCAGCCGTGGCGCACCCGCAGGCCCAGCGCCCCGATCTTGGCGCCGTCCACGTACACGCCGGGCGCGCCGGGGCGGCGCAACGCGGTGATGTTCCAGGTCGCCAAGGTATCTATAAGTGCCTGCTCGATCCGGCAGACGAATTCGCGCACGCCGATGTTCAGCCGGCGCAGGTCCACCAGCGGATAGGCCACGATCTGGCCGGGGCCGTGGTAGGTGACTTGCCCGCCGCGATTGGTGCGGACCACGGGAATGTCCCCGGCTGCCAATACGTGCTCAGGTTTGCCGGCCTGGCCCAGCGTGAAGACGGGATCGTGTTCGACCAGCCAGAGTTCGTCGTCGGCATCCTCGCCGCGGGCATCGGTCAGCTTTTCCATCGCCGGCCAGACGGTTTCGAAGGGCTGCCGGCCCAGTTCACGGACGATGAGGGGCCGCTGCACGGGGCTTACAGGGTCCACTTCACTTCCGGATGGGCGCGCAGGGCCACGTGCGCGGCGTCGTATTCGGCCCGGCTATTGGCCTGGAAGCTGATCGAGACGGACACGAAGCGCCCCGCGCTGGACGCGCGCGAGCGCACGGTCTCGTGCAGCACCACCAGCCCGGCGGAGCTCAGTTCGTGGGGAATGACGTTTTCCAGTCCGGCGCTGGCCGGACCCATGGCGGTTATCTCGAACACGCCCGGAAACTCGAAACCCTTCTGCTTCTGTTCACTGTCCATGGGTGCATTATCGGGTCGGTCGGCCAGTTTCCCAAGCCGACCGGTCCTTTCGGCACATGCCCGGACCGGCCGTTCCGGCTAGCATCCCGCGGCCGGTGTCCGCGCCTTGCGCTCGCGCCCCGATGAACCCCCTGCCTTCCGACCTGAAACGGGAAACCCGATGTCCTCCAAACCCCTAGCTATCGCCATTGCCGCCTGCCTTACGCTGGCCGCCACCCCCGGCTGCCAGACCGTGGCCAAGCCCGACGCCCCGGCCGAAGCCGCCGCCGCGGCTGCCGCGCCCTCGGTCACGCCGGACATCAAGTCCAACCCGTTCTACGCGCCCAGCACGCTTTACATGCATGCCGTCGCCTTCGACCAGATCAAGAACGAGCATTACGCCCCGGCCTTTGAAGAAGGCATGCGCCAGCAATTGGTCGAAATCGACGCCATCGCCAACCAGGCCGATGCCGCCACCTTCGACAACACCATCGTCGCGATGGAGCGCACCGGCCAGATGCTGAGCCGGGTTTCGGCCACGTTCTTCAGCATGACCGGCGCCAACACCAACGATTCGCTGGAAGCCATCCAGCGCGAAATGTCGCCGAAGCTTTCCGCGCACAACGACGCCATCGTGTTGAACGGAAAACTCTTCGCCCGCGTGAAGGCGCTGTACGACGCGCGCGCCACCCTGGGCCTGGACGCCGAATCGGCGCGCCTGCTCGAGCGCTACAACACCGACTTCGTGCGCGCCGGTGCGCAGTTGTCGGACGCCGACAAGGTGAAGCTGAAAAGCATCAACTCCGAACTCGCCACCCTGTCCACCACCTTCAGCCAGAACGTGCTGAAGGAAGCCAATGCCTCCGCAATCATCGTGGACACGCTGGCCGAACTCGACGGCATGTCGGAAGCGGCGATTGCCGCGGCCGCCGAAGCCGCCAAGTCGCGCAAGCTGGAAGGCAAGTACGTGCTGGCGCTGATGAATACCTCCGGCCAGCCGCCGCAGGCCGTGTTGAAGAATCGCGCGCTGCGCAAGCGCCTGTATGACGCGTCCGTCTCGCGCGGCAGCCACGGTGGTGAATTCGACAACCGCGACGTGATCCTGAAGATCGCCAAGCTGCGCGCCGACCGCGCCGTGCTGCTCGGTTACCCGAACCACGCCACCTATGTGCTGGAAGACGAAACCGCCAAGACTACGACGGCCGTGAACAAGCTGTTGTCCGATCTGGCCCCGGCCGCCGTCGCCAACGCGAAAGTCGAAGCCGCCGACATGCAGGCGATCATCGATGCCGAGAAGGGCGGCTTCAAGCTGGAAGCCTGGGATTGGGCGTACTACACCGAGAAAGTGCGCGCGTCGCGTTACAACTTCGACGAAGGCCAGCTCAAGCCTTACCTGGAAATAGACAGCGTGCTGCAGAACGGCGTGTTCTACGCCGCCAACCAGTTGTATGGCCTGACCTTCAAGGAACGCAAGGAACTGCCGGTCTACCACCCGACCGTGCGTGTATTCGAAGTGTTCGACAAGGACGGCAAGACGCTGTCGCTGGTCTACATCGACTGGTACGCGCGCAGCAACAAGCGCGGCGGCGCGTGGATGAACGAGTACGTGAGCCAGTCGGGCCTGATGGGCACGCAGCCGGTGATCGGCCAGCACCTCAATATTCCGCAGCCCTCCCCAGGCCAGCCGACCTTGCTGACCTGGGACGAAGTGACCACTGCATTCCACGAATTCGGCCATGCGCTGCACGGCATGTTCTCGAACGTGAAGTACCCGCGCTTCGCCGGCACCAACGTGCCGCGCGACTTCGTCGAATACCCGTCGCAGGTCAACGAAATGTGGGCCGACTGGCCGAGCATCCTGCCGAACTACGCCAAGCACTACCAGACCGGCGAAGTGATGCCGAAGAGCTTGCTGGACAAAGTGCAGGCCTCGTCGAAGTTCAACCAGGGCTTCACCACCACCGAATACCTGGCGGCCGCGCTTCTGGACCAGCGCTGGCACCAGCTCGCGCCGAACCAGATCCCGACCGACGCGCTGGCCTTCGAAGCTGCGGCGCTGAAGTCGGAAGGCGTGGACTACGCGCCGATCCCGCCGCGTTATCGCACCACCTACTTCTCGCACATCTGGGGCGGCGGCTATTCGGCCGGTTACTACGCCTACCTGTGGAGCGAAGTGCTGGACGCCGGCAGCGTGGAATGGTTCAAGAACAATGGCGGCCTGACCCGCAAGAACGGCGACCACTTCCGTGACACGCTGCTGTCGCGTGGCGGCAGCTCGGACGCCGTGGGCCTGTACCGCAGCTTCAGCGGTGGCGAGCCGGATGTCGGCCCGCTGTTGAAGCGTCGTGGCCTGGACAAGGGCGTCAAGAAGTAAGTCCTGCGATCGCCGTCACAAATGAAGAAGCCGCCGCAAGGCGGCTTCTTCACGACGGGCCCGGCGTGGCGTTAGGATGGGTCGGGGACAACGAAGCAAGCCTGATGCCGGAAACGCCTTACAACGGTGACGCCTTCAGTCGCGACCTGATTGCGCGATGGGGACATTTGTCCGACGGCCTGGCCTATGACGAAGGACTGCTCCACCTGCAGATGGGCCACCTGGGCGTGGTCTGCGTGACCCGGCCCGGAAGTGCGAAGGCCATCCTGCAATTCCTGGGTGAAGTTGTATCGCGGCCTGGTGCGGCAGCGGAGATCCGCGAAGCCATCACCGATTCTTTTCTTGATTGGGGCGATTTGCGCGTGGCCGGCTTGGCCCGTACGGTGCCACCGCCACTTTCGTCGGTGATCCGGGGCTAGGCTCTAGTCGTCGTTCGCTGCGGCTTCCCTGCCCTGCTGGCGGATCAGGATTTCCTGGCGCGCATCCTCGATCGACATCAGCACGTCGTCCACGTCGGCGATGGCCTCGCTGAAGATGAACTTTCCGGTGAGCTGCGCTTCCGGCAATAGTTCGCCTTTTTCGAACAGCGCCCACATCTCCTCGCCAAAAAACAGGCCTTCGAGCTCGGGTGCGAAGCGCGCCAGGGTGCCGCGGATGTTGTTGACGTCGCGCAGCAGCATCGTGCGCGCATTGTTGTTGCCCGCAGCGCTTACCGCCTGCGGCAGGTCGATGATGACCGGGCCGTTTTCATCCACCAGCACGTTGTATTCGGACAGGTCGCCGTGGATCAGTCCGATGCAGAGCATGCGCACGACCTGGCGCACCAGGAAGGAAAAGAATTCACGCGCCTGCGCGGGCTCCAGATCAATCTCACCCAGGCGCGGCGCGCTGTGCCCGCTGCTGTCGGTGATCAGTTCCATCACCAGCACGCCGCTGAAATAACCGTAGGGCCTGGGCACGCGGACGCTGGCGGCCGACAACTGGTACAGCGCATCGACCTCGGTGTTCTTCCAGGCGGCTTCCTGTTCCTTGCGGCCGAACTTGGTGGCCTTGCCAATGGCGCGGGTTTGGCGACTGCCACGCACCTTGCGGCCTTCCTGGTACTGCACGCGCGCCTGGAAGCTGCGCTGGCCCATGTCCTTGTAAACCTTGGCGCAGCGAAACTCGTCGCCGCAGCGCACGACGTACACGGCCGCTTCCTTGCCACTCTTGAGCGGGCGAATCACCTGGTCGATGACGCCGTCATCGATGAGGGGCTGCAGGCCGGCGGGGACTTTCATTCGAGGTGCGGCCTGGGGCGGGACAGGGCATTATCCCCGAGCCAGGGCCTCGCGACGAGTCGCGCAGCACATATGCGTCATCCAGGGAACGAAAGCCGATGCGTACACGCGTAATACTTGCCATCGCCGCGCTGATTCCCCTCGCTGCGCTCTCGATCTACGCCTTGAACCCCTTGGGCGTACCCAGCCAGGACCCGCGCGGGCGCTTGCTCGGCGTCATTCCTTACCGCGAGTCGTCCGACTCGATGCTGCCGACGATCGCCCGAGGCGAAATCGTCGTTGCCTGCACCGGCTCCTATGCGTGGTCCCAACCTGCGAGGGGCGACATCGTGGCCTTCTGGACGCCGCCGGAACTTGAGTCTGCCTACGTCAAGCGCATCGTTGCCATCGCCGGCGATACCGTGGAATTCCGCGCTGGCCGCTACCTGCTGAATGGGATCGTGCAGGACGAACCCTATGTCGAGGGTGTCGATGACTTGCCTGACATGCCCGCGGCGCAGGTGCCGGCCGACTCGGTTTTCGTGGCCGGCGACAACCGGGCGCACAGCTACGACAGCCGCTTCTTTGGACCGGTGCAGGTGTCGACGATCATCGGGAAGATGTGCGCAAAGCTTTGAGCCCTGGCGCCCTCCGCCGCTGTCCCGGGCCCGTTGATTTCCGCGTTGCACACTAGCGAAGCCAAAAATCCAACCCAGGTGGGTCCGCCATGCGAAAGATGATCCAGACGTGCCTGTTCCTGACCTGCCTCGTGCTTGCCGCCTGCGCGAAACCCATTCCAGCCGATCGCAAGGCCTACGTCGGTGAGTGGCGCTCGGAGTCGATGGCGCTGCGGATCTCTCAGGATGGCCGGGTGATCTATGAACGCAAGAACGGCAATGCCTCCACCTCCGTCGACGGGCCACTGAAGGAATTCAAAGGGGACGATTTCATCGTCGGCGTGGGTCCGCTGACCACGACCTTCGTGGTTTCCGTCGCACCCCATCAATCCGGCGGTGCCTGGAAGATGACCGTTGATGGCGTCGAACTCACCCGGGCCGAGTAGGTTGTCGCCGATGGCAAGCAAACGACCAAAGACCATTGCCGAATACATTGCCGCCGCCCCACCCGAGGGCCAGCCGCATTTGCGCCGGCTGTACGCCATCCTCAAGGCCGCGGCGCCGGATGCCGAGGAAGCCATCAAGTGGGGCAATCCAAGGCGACCGAGCACATGATCCAGGTCCGCTACGACCAACCGCTGCCGGAGGCCCTGATTCGAGAGATTGCCGAGGGCTGCGTACGGGACGTTGCCGCGCGTGACAGCGACTCTTTCTGGTGACGTTCTGAAATACTTATTGGATGACCTTGAAAACAACAAAGCTGCTTGAATCATCCCGACTCGTGCTGGTCGCCTCCACCGCCGCGCACGTTAGCACTGAACTCGAGGCGCCGGAAAAACTGTGCCTGATGCTGGATGCAACGGTCTCGCCCGCTTGGCCGAGTGGCGAATACGACCGCGAAGCGATGGAATTCTTCCTGTCGCGGTTCGAGGAAGGCGGAGAAAGCGTGGAAGGCTGGTACGGCTGGTATGCGCTGGGCCCTGGCCGCGACGGCGCATCGCGCGAACTGGTAGGCGCCGGCGGATATTTCGGCCCACCGGGCGAGGATGGCACGGTGGAAATTGGCTATTCGGTATTGCCCGAATGGCAGCGCCAGGGTTATGCGAGCGAAATCGTCAGGACGCTGGTGGCGCATGCGTTCACGTTTCCGGAGGTGGCCCGGGTTATCGCGCACACGTCGGCCGAGAATCCGGCGTCCATCAAGGTGCTGATGGCTACTGGCTTCCAGGCCGCGGGGCCCGGCGAAAATGTTGGCACGCTGCGCTTCGAGTTCACCAGGCCCTGAGAGGTGATTTGATGATCCTGACAATCCTGCTGATGGTCGCGACCGCAGCGCCGGCCATGGTGGTCGTGCACGAGGACGACGTGAAGCGCGACGAGCCACCGCCGCACGGTGCGATCGGCCTGTCCACGGCCTATCGGATCAGTGATGCCGTGCCCGCACCGCGCGACATGGAATTCCGCAAGCGCATACTGCATCCTGGCGCGGCGATCGGCCTGCATCGCATCGACCACGACGAGGTGTACTACGTGCTCTCAGGAGAGGGCGAAGTGACTTCGGACGGAACCACGCGGCAACTCAAGGCCGGGATGGCCGCTTATCTGTTCAAGGGCGCCACCGTCGGCATCCGGCAGACCGGAAAGGAAGCGCTGGCCATCATCGTCAGCTATCCCAATCCACCTCGGCAGGCAGGCGATGCGCCCGCGTCGGCACTGGCTGCACGGCAAGACGGGCAGATCGGTCCAACCAGGTACTACCAGGATGGCAAGCGCATCCCGCCGCCAGCCAACCCGCCCCCGGTATATCCGCAAAAGGAGCTCCGCAGGCGGATCGGCGGAACGACCGTGGTTGCGTTCACTCTCGACGCCGACGGAAAGATCAACGGCGCCCAGGTGAAGACGTCGAGCGGCAACAAGAACCTGGACAAGGCCGCTGTCGAAGCTGTCCTTAATTGGAAAGTAACCCCGTTGGACAAGAACGGAAAACCATTTTCCGGCGTGGGCGAAACGGAAATTGCCTTTGCACCCTAGACTGTGCGAGAGACGGGGGGATGGCTTATGAAGCCCGGGGAACAGTGGCATGCGAGCTGAAGTAGCGGACGACATCCTGCGCACCTACCTGCATGTCAGGGACGGCGGTGGCGTGGATCGCATCGAAGCAGGCCAGGAATTCTGGCCTGCACTTGCCGCGGGCAAGCTTCCGCACCTGGACGCAGGCCGGCTGATGTCGGCGTTCACCTTCATTGGCGCATGGGAAACCTGGGAGCGCCATCCAGCCGGCGAGGAACTGGTGATGCTTCTATCTGGCGAAGTCATGCTGACGCTCGAGCAGGACGGAGGCGAACATCGGGTCCTGCTGAAATCCGCAGGTGACTACGTGCTGGTTCCGACCGGCACCTGGCACACGGCAAGCAGTCATGTCGAAAGCACCCTACTTTTCCTGACGCCCGGCGCCGGCACCGAACACCGTCCTGTCAAATAAGGAGACCAACCATGTATTCCAAAATCCTTTATGCGGGTTGGGGCGACATGGACTTCAACTCGCACATGAAGAACACCGCCTTCCTGGACAAAACCGCCGACGTGCGCCAGATGTTCCTGATGGAGCATGGCTTTCCGATGGAGGAGTTCTCGCGTTTGCGCATCGGGCCCGTGGTGAAGAAGGACGAGGTCGAGTACTTCAGTGAAGTCGGGCTGCAGCAGCACATCACGGTGACCTACGCGCTGGCGGGTCATTCCCTGGACGGCAGCCGCTTCCTGCTCCGGCACGAGATATTCCGCCCGGATGGAAAACTCAGCGCGCGTGTCACCAGCACCGGTGGCTGGCTCGACCTGGACGCACGCAAGCTGATCGCGCCGCCACCGGCGCTGCTGGCAGCCATGAACTCGCTGGACAAGACGGAGGATTTCGTCGAACTGCCCTCCAGCATCAAGCGCAAGGCCTGACGCCGTGATCGCGCGCCTGTGGCATGGCCGGACGCCCACGGAAAAGGCCGATGACTATCTCGCCTTCCTGCAACAGCGGGCGTTGCCCGACTATCGGTCCACGCCCGGCAACATCGCCGCCTACATCCTGCGTCGCGCCGAAGGCGAGGTTACCCATTTCACTACCCTCACCTACTGGCACTCGCTGGAATCCATCGAAGCATTCGCGGGCAGCGACATCTCGCAGGCGAAATACTATCCGGAGGACGCGGATTTCCTGCTTGAGTACGAGGCCACGGTCCAGCACAGCGAGTTGTATTCCTGACAGCCGCCATCCGCCGGCGATTACCGGTTATCTTTAGGCGGTGAACATCGAACAGGCCCGGCTCTACGCGATGTCGCTTCCCGGCACGGCCGAAGCGCCGCACCACAAATACTCGTCGTTCCGGGTGGGCGGCAAGATCTACGCCACCGTGCCGCCGGATGGCCTGCACCTGCACGTTTTCGTGGACGAGGTCGAACGCGAACACGCGCTGGCCCTGGCACCCGAAGCCTGCCAGAAACTATTCTGGGGCGACGCAGCCGTAGGCTTGCGCATCGTGCTGGCGAAAGCGAAACCTGCGTCGGTGAAGCGACTGCTGCACTGCGCCTGGACCCGCAAGGCGCCAAAGAAATCCGTCGCCGCCCATCCCAACCCCATGCAACAGGCCTAGCCATGTATAGCGCTGCTTTCATCTTCGAGCCCGGACAATACGACGATGAGTTCCATCGGCTGAATGCCATCATTGATGACGTGGCGAAATCTATGCCGGGCTTCCTGGGCGTGGACTCCTGGCAATCGACGTCGGGCAGCCTGCGCAACGTCACTTATTTCTGGTCCGATCTGGAAACCCTGAAGTCGTTCTCCATGCATCCGGCGCATCAGGAAGCGAAGCGCCAATACGCGCGCTGGTACCAGGGCTATCACATCGTGGTATCGCAGGTGCTTCGGTCGTATGGCGACGGCGCCATCACCCACATCACGCCCGACGATCGTCGCCGCGAGGACTGAAGACATGCCGAACAATATTTTCCTGATCGCTGGCGGCACGCTCAGCGCCATCGCCGCGCTCGCGCACATCGGCTGCATCATCTTTGGCGCATCGTGGTATCGCTTCTTCGGCGCCGGTGAAAAGATGGTGCAGTTGGTCGAGGCCGGCTCGTCGCGCCCCACCCGCGTCACCTTGCTGGTCGCGGCCGTGTTGCTGGGATGGGCGGCGTACGCACTGTCGGGCGCCGGGGTGATTCCGCGCCTGCCCTTCCTGCGACTCATCCTGTGCGCCATCACCGCCGTGTACTTGCTGCGCGGCTTGCTGTTCTTCCTGCTGATCCCGTATTTCCCGGGCAACAGCATGACCTTCTGGCTGTGGAGCGCGGGCATCTGCCTGGGCATCGGGCTGCTGCATCTTTTCGGACTGCGCCAGGCCTGGCCCACGCTTTAGCAGGCGCGCGCCTCACCAATTCCCGGTCGGGCGTTTGTTAGACTTTGGAGATAGTCATCCTCCGGAGTCCGCCATGAAAGTCCGTGCCGCCGTCGCCTATCAGTCCGGCGCTCCGCTGGTCATCGAAAACGTCGACCTGGAAGGCCCGAAGGCCGGTGAAGTGCTGGTCGAGATGAAGGCCACGGGTGTCTGCCATACCGATGCCTACACGTTGTCCGGCGCGGATCCCGAAGGTTTGTTCCCGACCATCCTCGGCCACGAAGGCGCCGGGGTCGTGATCGAAGTCGGCGCCGGCGTGAAGTCGCTGAAGCCGGGCGACCATGTCATTCCGCTGTACACGCCAGAATGCCGCGAGTGCGAGTACTGCCTCAACCCCAAGACCAACTTGTGCCAGGCGATTCGATCGACCCAGGGCCAAGGCTTGATGCCGGACGGGACGTCGCGGTTTTCCATGGGTGGCAAGAAGTTGCATCACTACATGGGCACGTCCACCTTCGCGCAGTTCACCGTAGTGCCGGAAATCGCGTTGGCGAAAATTCGCGAGGACGCACCCTTCGACAAGGTCTGCTACATCGGCTGCGGCGTAACCACCGGCATTGGTGCGGTGATCTACACCGCGAAGGTCGAACCGGGTTCCAAGGTCGTGGTGTTCGGACTGGGCGGCATCGGCTTGAATGTCGTGCAGGGCGCGCGCCTGGCTGGCGCCGACATGATCGTCGGCGTGGACCTGAATCCGGGCCGCCGCGCGATGGCAGAAAAATTCGGCATGACCCATTTTGTAAATCCGGCCGAGGTGGAAGGCGACCTCGTGCCCTACCTGGTCAACCTGACCAAGGGCGGCGCCGACTACAGCTTCGAGTGCATCGGCAATACCAAGGTGATGCGCCAGGCCCTGGAGTGTTGCCACAAGGGCTGGGGCACCAGCGTGATCATCGGCGTGGCCGAGGCCGGCGCCGAGATTTCAACGCGCCCGTTCCAGTTGGTGACGGGGCGCAATTGGCGCGGCAGCGCCTTCGGCGGCGCCCGCGGCCGCACCGACGTGCCGAAGATCGTGGACTGGTACATGGACGGCAAGATCGACATCGACTCGCTGATTACCCACACGATGCCTCTGGAGAAGATCAACGAGGCCTTCGACCTGATGCACCGGGGCGAGTCGATCCGCAGCGTGATTGTGTACTAGGCATCAGGCTGACAGAAAAGTCTGGGCGAATTGGTTCAAGCCTCGCTCGGACTTACGCGCCATTCCCACTCTTCGTTACCGGGGTCAAAACGCGGCGGTAACCAATACCAGGACAAAAGTGTCCGGTAACGCGGCACATTCAGCAGTTTTGACTTGCGAGCCCTTGTTCCCACTCGTTTCGCAGTCGCATACTCCGCGCAACACCCCACTTTGGGGCTCTGCTGAGCGTTAGGCCTTAGGACGACTGCGTCATGATAAAGAACATAATCATCGCTTTGCAGGCACTCGCGATCCTTTTCGGCTTGCTTTGGTCGCAGTCGTACACGAATAGAATGGAGCAGCTGTTCTACAGCAACCACCTGCGCATCATGGCATTTGACGTGGAGCTTCTCACCACCCTGCGACGCGATATCGAGGCGGGTAAGATCGCATCCGCCAAAACCGCGCTGTCGCAGAGAATTCCAGAGATCGTCGGAGAGATGGAAGAACTCGTCGACGAAGTCGATCCCACGATGGAAGACACGCTTAAGGGGTCGATGGACGCCGCAGCCCTAGTCGATAAGCTTGGCTCGCCCCAGGTGTCAGCTGCGCTCAACCGCAAGCTCCAAGGCAAAGGTGTTCCGTCGCCCTGACTATTCAATCAAGGGGAACATTTTACCCTACGGGTAACATGTGCCCTCATCTCAGGCGTTAGGCGGTTACGATTTTCGTCGACGAGGTACGCAAATATGGGCAAGTGGTTGGCAGGAATCTTGGCGGCGCTGATCGGTGGAACCGTCCTCTGGTTCCTGACGAATGCTGTGTTTCCCCGCCTTATTCAAAGCGATCCCGCGCCAGTCCCAGCGGAGATTCGCGTCGAGTGTATTCCCTTACCAGCCACGGTGTCGCCGGGCGGAACAACCGAGCTTACGATAAGAGTGACTCGCAACGGAGCTCCTGTCGAAGGAGCAGCCGTTATCTTTAAGCCGGAGGACGCCGCCTCTCCTGCCAGGACGGTATCTGGAGGCATTCTGCGGACGACTTGGACCGCGCCGAATCCCAGCGCCGGAGCATACATATTTCCGGTAAATGTTGATCTGAAGGGTGTGCGGACGGCTACCGAAGAGCTAGACGGATATTCCGGTACCAATTGCCAAGTGCTCGTGCATTGGCCTTAGGCCAGAGACAGACATGGGCGCCGCGTGTCGCACTTACTATGGCAATTCCCGTCACCTAACTATTCATTCAAGGGGAACCAAAATCGTACCGATTTTGCTCACCCGAAATCAGGCGTCAGGCGGCAACTTCAGGGCTCTGAAAAATGACATTCTCCAGGCTTATCCAAGCGACCATCCCTTTGCTGCTCTCTCCCTTGGTCATTCTTTGGCTAGACAGTTCGGGCAATGACAAGGCCATAGCTTTTTCGATTCCCTGGCTGGCTTTTAGCGCCGTTTACCTGATTGTCTTTCTTTTGCTGTCGCGGCAGGTCAAGAGTACGTTCTTACTGACCTTGTTCTCGGCTACGATCTCCGTCGCAGTTGGGGCTTTCGGTGTGTCCTACCTCGTGATTTCATATCTAAAGGCACACGCAGGCAACTAACTATTCATTCAAGGGAAACCAAGATCGTTCCGATTTTGCTCTCCTTATCTCAGGCGTCAGGCCCAAGGAAGCTCGATGGGATTTGCAATTTCATGGCTCGCAGTTTCGGGGAGATCGCCGGAAAGCGTACTTGGCGAACTCGGCGTTTCAAGGACCGGAAGGGCGGAGGAGTTCCCAGAATCTCCGATCACTTGCGCCAAGCTTCCATCAGGCTGGTTTCTGGTTTTCGCGAACGAATTCGATTCGCCCCTTGTTTCCGAGAGAACCCTGGGCGCGCTATCCGCTGAATGCGAAGTGCTCGCCTGCCAAGTAGAAGAGCATGTGATGTTCAGCTCCGCTTCTTACCACGCCAATTCGCAACAGATCTGGTACGTGGAACATGATGCGCAAAAGTCCATTTACCATCTGCGGTCGCAAGGTAGGTTGCCAGGACAGTTTGACGATCTCTTCGCTGGGCTCAAGAAGCAACAAGACGACGACGGCGGGACCGAATCAGACGTGGACTACATCCACGACGTACCGGTCGCTTTGGCGAGCTCAATCGTTTCATTTCGCCACGACCAGGACATCGCAGGCGCCAGCCCTGAGTCATTCGAAGTGCTAACTCGTCAGCCATCCGCAAAGCCCTGGTGGCGAGTCTGGTAGGGGTCAGGCGCTACAACACCAACTGGACTCACATGAACCAGATAGTTCAATCAGCCCCATGTGCAATCAATCCTGTGGACAAGCAGAGGCAAGCGAAGGTGGTCGGCGATGATCTTGTTCGGCACCACGGAAAACGTAAGTTCTATTCGGTCAGCCAAGTCAAAGCCGCGAATGAGCGATGCTATATCCAGCCAGACTATGCCTGCTGGTCACACGCACTCTTCAACACCCATTCTGACTTTGACCGCATACACGCTCAACTGGGCGAGACCTGCGACTACCTCTCGATGAAACGAGCGATGCTGGAGTCGGTTTCTATCAGCGACGCATCGAGTTGGTTTGACTTTGACCTGTCATGGCTGGACTTCCCATACATCGATTGGTCCATCTTTGACTTTTTGGACTTCTGACCCTCCTGCAGGCGTTAGGCCTCATGATGCGTAATCGGAGACACATGGACAGAGCACAACTCACGCGCCTGCTACTAGTCACATCCATTCTGTACGTGATCGGGTTCTACTTCATTGGCAGCGCTATAAAGCCTGGCTATTCGCAGTTGTCTAACTTCGTGAGCGAGTACAACGCGACGGGCACACCTTGGGCAGGCACACTAACCTATGCTGGCTACCTAGCCACTGCCGTTCTCTTGTCGGCGTTCTTGGTCTCAGCCGCACCGCTCGCTCAGGTGTCTGGAATGAGCCGTTGGGGCTTCTGGCTCCTGTGGTCAGTTCCTGCTTCATACTTTCTTGCGGTAATTGCCCCCTGCGATGCCGGTTGCCCTATTGAGGGATCAACCAGCCAACTCATGCACAATTTTCTCGCAATCGTGACTTACTTCGGTATGGGCGCCAGCATTGCCTTAGTCTCCCTGGCTTCTAAATTCAGGGCCTTCAAACTGCGCCGCACCTTTATTCTCTTGGTCGGCATCGCTTTTCCAGTCGTGTTTGTCGCCATGGTCCAGCCAGAGTTCGCGCCATGGAGAGGCTTACTACAGAGATCACTCGATATCGCGTTGGCGGCATCCCTCATCCTGATAGCTTGGACACTCATTCCGTCAGGTCAACAAGCGCACCAGGCCAAGTCTTGAATTCAACCACCAAGTGCGACTCCCCTTGGCAGTTGCATAGTCGATTCCCCACCGATCACCAGCGTCGATTTTCAGCCGTCGCAATCCGCGCGAAGCGAAAGCGCGCTGGCAACATCGCGCCAGTCAAACGCCGCTACCGCCATGTCGTCGTGCACCGCATAGAAGACGCCTTGCGGGAAGCGACTGGTCGCGGCCTGGTGCAGCCACACGCCATCGGTGTTGGCGACCGTGTTGCCGGCGAAGGCGCCGAGCGGTGCGAGGGTCTGGCGGTCGTAGACGTGGAACAGGCTGCGGTCCTTGAACTGGTCGGTCGCCAGCCAGTAGCCGCTGCCATCCGGGCAGGTCCATAGTGCGATGCCTTCCGCCTGCGCCTTGAACTGGCCCAGGCCGATCGTTCGCCCGCGATATTCGCCCGACAGACTGTACTCGCGCACTGCCGTGCCCGTGACGGTGTCCTCTTCGGAAACCAACAGGCGGTCGTGGGCTGGATCGCCCCAGAGCGATTCGGGAATCCGGATGGCGCCGGCCTCGGTGATGTCGCCATGGGTTCCGCCAAGCTCGGCGACTACGGCACTGCCATCGGTGCGCACGCGGTAGCGATGGATGCGCTTGTCGAGACGGGCCAGTGGCGGAACGATGCTGTCGCCGCGCGCGTCAGTGCCGGCCATGTAGGCGTCGGTCACCAGCACATCGCGTTCGCCGCCCGCCAATTCGCGCACCCACAATCCGTAAGGCTGCTGCAGTTCGCGCTCGCCGAAGGTGGCAAGGCTAGCCAGGCCGGGCAGCGAGAGCACTTGCACGCGCCGGTTGTCGCGCTCGACCACGAACAGCAGGTCGCCCGACACCGCGACGCCGTTGGGCCGCTGGAACTGTCCCGCCCCGGTTCCGACCGTACCCACGCCACGCAAGGTGGCGCCGGTATCACCGTCGTACAGCACCAGGCCCTTGCCTTCCTTTGCGGTGGCGAACAACCAGACCTTTCCTTCGGGCGATGTCCATGATGCAGGCGAGTCGATGTTGTCGAGAGGCGTGCGTGCCGTGATGAATGCCTCGGCCACGGTGGCGTGGTTGATGCCCGACCCGGCCAGCGTCGGCTCGGCGCCTGCAATTTCATCGGGTTCGCGCACCGCAGTCAGGGGTGCACACGCAGAAACCACGATCAACGAAACGACAAGGGCGGAATGACGGGGGCGCATCAACTCTCCAGCGTGAAAAAAGTCCAACCGCCTTTTTATCGAATCATTGCGACAATGTGATTGCAGTCTGGCTGTCATTTATTCGACACCGGCGGTGCGTACAAATCCGGGGTTTATCCACTCCGGAATTCCACTGATGAAGAAGCACCTGCTCGCGCGCAGCCTGTCCCAGGCTCTTTCCACCGCCGCACTCCTGGTTGTCGCCGGCGCTGCCGGCGCGCAGGCAACCGCGCCGGACGGCGCCGAGCCGACCAAACTCGATACCGTGCAGGTAGTGGGCGAAATCAGCTATCGCGACCGGGCCGAAGAGCCGGCGACGCTGGTCTATGACCTCGACTATTTCCAGCGCTTCGAGCCGCTGACGGTGGGCGACATGCTCAAGCGCGTGCCCAGCGTCGCCTTCCTTTCCGACGTGCTCGAATACGACGGCGTCCGCCTGCGCGGCCTGGACCCGGGCTACACGCAGATCCTGATCAACGGCAAGCGGGTGCCGGGCGCCGGCTTCGACCGCGCGTTCTTCGTGGACCGCATTCCCGCCGAACTGGTGGAGCGCATCGAAATCGTCCGCTCGTCTTCGGCCGACCGCAGTGGCGATGCCGTCGCCGGCGCGCTGAACATCGTGCTGCGCGACGGCCTGTCGCTCGACGGCGGCTACCTGCGCCTGGGCGCGCTGCATTACAACGATGGCGAAGTCGAACCCACGGTGGGCATGGTCTGGGGCGGCGAAGCCCTGGGCGGCAACCTGTTGCTTGGATTCAATCGCCAGGGCCGTCGCAACCCCAAGGAAAAATTCAGCCAGCGCTTCGACGAGCCGGGCGGCACGCTCGACAACGTGGAAGTGCAGACCGACGTTCGCAGCGGCGATGACACGTCCTTCAATGCCGACTACCGCGCCAACATCGGCGAAGGCCAGCTCGCACTCAGCGCGTTCTTCGTGCGCACCGACCGCCTGCAGGACGAGGACTCGCTGGAATACGCCGATGGCATACAAACGGCGCCCAACCTGCTCAGCGTGAACGACAACGACCTGGACATCCGGACCGACAACTTCTCGTTCGGCGTGGATTACGGCGTGCCGTCCTTCGGCGGCCAGACGCGCTTCCGGATCGGCTTCGCCGGCATCGATGACGAGCAGTATGAATTCGAGGATGAATACGAGTACCTGCGCGACGGCATCCCGTTTCCCGAAGACGACCGTTACACGGGGGACCGGACCTACACCGATCTGCGCGACCGCGAACTGTCCTTCGAGCTTCGCCACGAACGCGACGTGGGCGAAAGCGAGCTTCGCTTCGGCGTCGAAGTAACCCGCAAGGAACGCGAGACGTCGGTGCTGACCGACCGCAACCGCATCACCATTCCCAACGCGCCCACGCCGCGGCCAGCGATACCGGGCACCTTCGGCCCGTACCTGCCGCTGGCCGGTGGATTGAACCGCGTCGAGGAAAAGCGCATCGAACCGTTCGTGCGGCTCGATGGCGAACAGGGCGCGATGGAATGGGAGATCGGCCTGCGCTACCAGTACACCGACGTCAGCATCCACGACTACACGGTTGATCCTGGCCTTGAAAGCAGCGACAACGACTACGGTGTCGTCCTGCCCTCGGGCCACCTGCGCTGGAATCTCGACGACAACTCGCGCCTGACTGCCTCGATTGCACGCACCATGCGGCGCCCGAATTTCGACCAGGTTTCACCGGCGCTGCTGTTGGCAGAACTCGGCGACAACGATCTGCTCGGTAATCCGGACCTGAAGCCCGAAGACGCCTGGGGCGTCGACCTCGGCTGGGAACGCCGTCTCGGCCGCCGCGGCGTGGTTGGCCTGAACTTCTTCTACCGCGACATCAAGGACCTGATCGAGATCGTCAATACCGGTGAAGAGGGCGACGAGGGTGAGGACACTTTCGTACTGCAGCCGCGCAACGCCGGGGACGGCCAGGTCTGGGGCGCCGAGTTCGATCTTTCGACGCCGCTGTCGGCACTGGGACTGGACAATACCGGCGTCTTCCTCAACTACTCCTGGCTCGACAGCGAAATTGAAGACGTGTTCGGCACGCGCCGCTTCAACGACCAGTCCGGCCACGTGTTGAATGTTGGTTTCATCCAGGAGCTGCCGGAGCTTGCCGCTTCCTTCGGCGTGACGTATCGCGAACAGGGCGACGCCTTCGGCCGTATCGTCGGTGAAGAGGTCCGCACGACTTATGACGGCGACCTGGAAGCCTATGTCGAGAAACGCTTCGGTACCCAATGGACGCTGCGGTTCACCGGCTCCAACCTGTTGAACGCCTCGAAGAGCGAAGTCTTCGACAAATTCAGCACGATTGCCGACCAGATCGATCGCAGCCATGACGAGTACGAACTGGAGAACGAGGTGGGCGGTCGCGTGTACCAGATGGTGGTGCGCTATTCCTTCTGATCGCAATTCCTTGAAGTCGGTCACAACCTGAACGGGGCCGGCATCGGATAGTACGGATGCACTACCCGACCCCCTAACCCGCGCGAAGGTTTCATCCATGTCTGCCCCCCGAACCTGGATGTTTGCCTTGGGCCTGGTGGCGTTGGCCACGATGGCGGCGAACTACGAGAAGTTGTTCGAATCCACCGAGCGGGTTCGCCCGCCTGCCGCGTCCACCTCGCCCGGCCGGGTAACGGCGAACAAGGGCAACCCCGGCAAGCCGGTCAAACCCAGCATCACCATCGGCGAAGCATCGCGCTTCCTCAACCAGGCGACCTTCGGCCCGACCGAAGTCGAAGCGATGGCGCTGACCGGCAGCACGTACAGCAACTGGATCAACAACCAGTTCACGCTGCCACGCTCGTCGCATTACTCGCATGTGCTGTACCTCAAGTCGCAGGGCGTGAACATCGACGACTTCAGCAACCAGCATGCCGTGGAATCGTTCTGGAAACAGGCGATTACCGGGCCGGATCAATTGCGCCAGCGGGTGACCTGGGGACTGAGCCAGATCTTCGTGGTCGGCGACGTCAACAACATCCGCAACGCGTCCTACTACGACCTGCTCGCCGCCAATGCCTTCGGCAACTACCGCACGCTGCTGGAGGAAGTGACGCTGTCGCCGGCGATGGGTTATTGGCTTTCGCACATCGGCAACAAGAAGGAAGACCTGGCGACCGGCCGGCTGCCGGATGAAAACTACGCGCGCGAAGTGATGCAGCTCTTCAGCATCGGGCTGTGGAAACTCAACCCCGACGGCACCCGCATGCTGGACGGACTGGGCAAACCCATTCCAACCTATGGCCAGGAAGACATCCGCGGCATGGCCAAGGTGTTGACGGGCTGGACCTATGCCGGCTGCAACCCGGCCACTGAATCCTGGTATTGCTTCGACTCCGCGCGGTCCGGCTACTACCGCACCTACGCCGACATCACCACGCAGATGGCGCCGCTCGAGGCCTATCACTCGACGGTGCAGAAGAGCATCGTCAATGGCGTGGTGATTCCGGCCGGCGGCACGGCGCGCAGCGACCTGAAGATCGCGCTCGACACTTTGTTCAACCATCCCAACGTCGGCCCCTTCATTGGCCGGCAACTGATCCAGCGCCTGGTCAAATCCAATCCCTCGCCGCAGTATGTTGGTCGCGTTGCAGCGGCCTTCGCCAACAATGGCAGTGGCGTGCGCGGCGACATGCAGGCGGTGATCCGCGCCGTGTTGCTCGATACCGAAGCGCGCGACGTGACCCAGACCCAGACGCAAACCGCCGGGCGCCTGCGCGAGCCGGTGCAGATGCTGGCCCAGTATTTCCGCGTGTTCACCACGCCGCCCAGTGACGGCCGCTTCGACTTCAATGTCTGGTGGATGGAGTCGGTGTTCCAGCAGCGCCCGCTCAGCTCGCCCAGCGTGTTCAATTTCTACAGCCCGAATTTCCTGCCGCCCGGCGAGATGTCGCAAAATGTGATTTATGGCCCGGAGTTCCAGATCCTGCATGAAGGCACGGTCGTGGACGGCTACAACTTCATCGAATACTTCGTGATGAACGAGGTGGATGGCGTCACTGGCTATCGGCACAACTACGCGGCGCTGGAATCCCTGGCCGGCAACCCCGGCGCGCTGGTGGACAAGCTGAGCCTGTTGTTGACTGGCAGCCGGCTGTCATCCGCCTCTCGCACGATCATCGTGGATGCGGTGGGCAAGGTTTCGTCGAGCCAGCCCAAGGACCGGGTGAAGATGGCGCTGATGCTTTTCGAAATCGCGCCCGACTACAAGGTGCAGAAATGAACTTGCCCGGCAACAAGGATATCCAGCGACTGCTGGACGAGGAAAAATCGCTGCGCTCACGCCGGCAGTTCCTGATGTCGGCGGCAGGCGTGGCCGGCATGGGCGCGCTGGGAAGTTTTGGCTTCAGCCTCAATTCGCTGGCGGCGGCCGCGACCCTATCGGGCAGCGCGCTGCCGACCGATTACAAGGCGCTGGTGTGCTTCTTCATGTTCGGCGGCAACGACAACGGCAATACCCTGATTCCGTCCGACCAGACCACCTACAACTCGTACGTGATGGGGCGCGAGGGCTCGCTGACGCGACCGCTCGGCATCACCCGCCTGCGCGAAGAGTTGCTGCCCCTGGTGACGCCTTCGATGACCGATGGTCGCCAGGTCGGCTTGCCGCCGGAAATGTCGCGACTGAAAGCGCTGTACGACCAGGGCAAGGTCGCGATCCTGCCCAACGTGGGCGTGCTGGCGCATCCGACCACGCGCACGCAGTACCAGTCCAAGACCATTGAACTGCCGCCGCAATTGTTTTCGCATTCCGACCAGCAGCGCTTCTGGCAGTTGGGCGTGCCCAACTACACCACGCTTACGGGCTGGGCCGGCCGCATGGGCGACTTGCTGGCCGCGGCCAACACGTCGGCGGCGGTGTCGATGTGCGTGTCGTTGAATGGCAACAATGCCTGGCAGGTCGGCAATTCCGTCTTGCCCTACCCGATCAATTCCGAAACCGGCGCGGCCGAATTCTGGTCGTTCTGGAACAGCACGCGGCGCAACGCGATGAACGCGCTGAACGCCGACCCGCGCACCGGCAACATGCTCGAGCGCCAGGCGTCACGCGTGTACAACCGCGCCGTGTCGGCGCAGGACCTGATGCGCACCTCGCTGGCCGCAGGCATGAACTTCGATGACCTCTTCACCGGCGTGCCGGGCGACATCGACCCGGGCCTGGTCGAGGACTACATGGAAGTGCAGGAAAATTTCAAGATGATTGCGCGCATGGTCGATTCGCGCGATCGCCTGGGCCACAAGCGGCAGATCTACTTCGTCGGCCTGGGCGGCTTCGATGACCACGACAGCCTGGCCGACCACGGCGATCGCCTGCGCATCGTCTCCGACCATATGGCTGCTTTCTATGCGGCCACGGTGCGCATGGGCATCCAGGACAAGGTGGTGACCTTCACCGCATCGGACTTCGGCCGCACGCTCAAGAGCAACGGCAGCGGCTCCGACCACGGCTGGGGCTCGCATCATTTCGCGATGGGCGGATCGGTGTTGGGCGGCGACCTGTACGGCAGCTTCCCGTCACTGGACATTGCCGGCCCGAATTCCGTGGAAGCGCAAGGGCAGTTGCTGCCCTCGACTTCCGTGGACGAATACGCCGCCACGCTGGCCAAATGGTACGGCGTTTCCAGCAGCGACATCCCGCTGGTGATCCCCAACATCGGCCGCTTTGCGCGGCCGGACCTGGGCTTCCTGCCGCCGGTCTAGATCAGGAGCGCCACCACAGCAGGAAGCTGTGCCACAGGCGCTTGAAGATGTTGGCTTTCTCGCTGGCCTGCAATGCCACCAGCGGGCGCTCGGCAATCAGCTTGCCATCCAGCGTTACACGCAACTTGCCAATGACCTGGCCCTTGGTAATCGGGGCGATCAGCGTCTTGGCCACGTCCATGGTCGGCTTGAGCTGCGCATAGCGGCCGCGCTCGACCGAAATTACCAGCGGCGCGGTGATGCCCAGGTCGATCTGGTTGACGGTGCCCTTCCAGACTTTGTGCGTGGCGATCTTTGCATTGGCCGCATACAACTGGTGCGATTCGAAGAAGCGGAAGCCCCACTCGAGCAAGTTGAGGTTGCCGTTCTCGCGCAGGCGGAAGCCTTCGCCCTGCGACTTGGCATCGATGCCCATCACCACGGACACGAAACGCTGGTCGTCGCGCTTGGCCGAGGCCAGCAGGCAGTAACCCGCCGTGGAGGTGTGGCCGGTCTTGATGCCGTCCACGCCGCTGCCTTCGCGCCACAGCAAGCCGTTGCGGTTGTGCTGGGTGATGGTGCCGACCGTGTATTCCTTGATGCTGTTGTAGGCGTAGGTTTCCGGGAAGTCTCGGATCATTGCGCGGCCCAGCAGGGCCAGGTCACGCGCGGTGGTGTAATGGTTTTCCGCGGGCAGGCCGTGCGCGTTGACGAAGTTGCTGTTGTTCATGCCGATGCGCTTGGCATAGAGGTTCATCAGCGCGGCGAAGGCTTCGTGGCTGCCAGCGACGTGTTCGGCGATGGCGATGGCGGCGTCATTGCCCGACTGCACCGACAGGCCTTTCTCGATGTCGCTCATCTTGACGCGGCTGTTGAGTTCGAAGCCGCTGTAGCTGCCATCGGTGCCGGCGCCACCTTCGCGCCAGGCGCGTTCGCTGATGGTGACCATGTCATCGTGCTTGATCTTGCCGTTCTTGACTTCGGCCGCAGCGACATAGGACGTCATCACCTTGGTGATGCTGGCCGGTTCCATGCGTGCATCGATGTTTTCGCCTGCCAGGATCTGGCCGGTGTCGTAATCCATCAGCAACCAGGCCTTGGCGCCGGTCGGCACGGGCGGCGGCGGCACCGGCATGGCGGTGGGAATCGGCGCGTCGGGTTGCGGCGTGGGGGTCGGGGTCTGGGCTGCGGCAACGGTAACAAGTGCCGCGCTCAGCGCAGCCAGCATCAATCGGGGAAAGCGCATCGAGGGGAAACTCCGGAAACTGGGGCCTGGGTGGGCCTGGAAAGTGAGGTCAATTCTACGGACTTATTGGCTTAAAACACGTGGATTCAGAACACCCAGCCCGCGCAGGCGAGCCAGGACGCCATCCATGTCATCCCAGTCCACGGGACCGATCCGCACCCGCCAGACATCGCGCCCGTCCACTTCGGCATGGTCCACGTCCACGCGGCCGACGCCGCCTTCCTCGAGACGGTCGGCCAGCCTGCGGGCATTGGATTTTTCGCCGAAACTGCCGGCCTGAATGATCGCCGGGTCACCGGTGCGCAGCCGACTCTCGGCCCCGACCGCAGCCGCTTCCGGGCGAGCTTCAACTGCCGCTTGGCGATCGCGCGGGCCACTCTCGCCCGGGCCCACCGCTTCGAGCTCTACCCTCGCCGTTCCCGTGCGATCGACACCCAGCTTTACGGCGGCGGCGTAACTCAGGTCCATCACCCGGCCCGCATGGAAGGGGCCGCGGTCATTCACGCGGACGATCAAGCTGCGTCCGTTGTCGAGATTGGTGACGCGCACATAGCTCGGCAGCGGCAGCGTCTTGTGCGCGGCAGTGAAGGAACAGATGTCGTACAACTCGCCGCTGGAGGTGGCGCGGCCATTGAACTTGGTGCCGTACCACGAAGCCAGGCCGCGTTCGCGGAAGCCCTTCGAACTGTCGAGCACGTGGTAGCTCTTGCCGAGCACCTTGTACGGCGAGCGGTTGCCCTGGCGCGCGCGTGGTTCGTCGCGCGGCACCGGTTCGACCAATCCGCTGATGTCGATGGCCGAGCTCGGGCCGCCATCGGCCACGCCGGGCGCGTACAGGCCACCTGCGGTGTAGTCGCTGTCGAGGTGTTCGCGGGTCGGGGCGCAGGGATTGATGGCTTTGGCGGGCGCGGCGTCCACGCGACGCGCCGGCGACGCGCGCGCCGTGAAAGTCGGCTCGCGCGATTGCACGCCCGAATTCGTGGGACGCGGTGGCGAACTGTTGCAGGCGGCGAGAAGCGCGACGATCAGCATCGTCGGTGCAGCGTGCAACCTCAAGGCGAGGCACCCTGCCCGGCTGCGATCTCCTGCGACAACTGGAACACCGCCATTGCGTACATCGGCGAGCGGTTGTAGCGGGTGATCACGTAGAAGTTGTGGTAGCCGATCCAGTGCTCGGTGCCTTCGGCGCCTTCCAGGGTAAGCAAGGTGGCGGGCAGCTTCGGCGCAAAGGTATCGACCGGGCGATAGCCGCGTGCGGCCAGGTCGGCCAGCGTGTACTTCGCGGTGAAATCGTCGGGCTTGAATGCAGCAGCGCCGGCATCGGCCGTGGCGGGCAGGAAGACCGGTTCGCCGACATGCCAGCCGTAGCCGATGAAATAATTGGCGATCGATGCGAACGCATCACGGGTCGAGCCGAGCAGGTCGCGGCGGCCATCGCCATCGCCGTCCTTCGCATAGTTGCGGTAGCTCGACGGCATGAACTGGCCCCAGCCCATGGCGCCGGCGTAACTGCCCTTCAGCGTGGCGAGGTCCAGCTTTTCCTCGCGCGCCAAGGCGAACACATGGCCGAGCTCGCTGCGGAAGAATTCCTCACGGCGCGGGTAATAGAAGGCCAGCGTGTACAGCGCATCGAGCACGCGATAGCTGCCGGTGATGCGGCCGTAATTGGTTTCCACGCCGATGATGGCGACGATGATTTCGCCGGGCACGCCGGTGTCCTTCGAAACCTTTTCGATTTCGCTGCGATGTTCGGCATAGAAGGCGCGGCCCTGCGAGATGCGGGTCTCGGTCAGGAAGATCGGCCGATAGTCCTTCCACGGCTTGCCTTCGGCCGGGCGCGTGATCGCGTTGATGATGCTTTGCTGGTAGCGCGCCTGCGAGAGCCAGTCACGAACCTGCTCGGCGGGCATGCCGCTGGATTTCGCGGTTTCGGCGATGAAGGCTTCGATCTTTTCGGCGGACGGCGGTACAACCGGCGCATCGGCCGTGCCGGCAACCGGCGTTATCACTGGAGCGACGGGCGCTGGCGCCACGGGTGCTGGCGCGGGTGCAGCGACCGGCGCGGGCGCAGGCGCGGGCTTCACCGGTTGCGCGCAACCGGCAACCACGACCAGCAGGGCAACGGCGCTGCAACGAAAGAACGAATTCATGAATGGGGGCATGGATGAATACTTGTCTGGCTTCGTGACAATGTATCACGCAGCGAATGCGCGGCCGTTCAGGCCGCGGGGTCGATTCGCAGGCCCGATACCGGATCGAAAAAGTGCAGTTGCTCGCGCGCAAACGCCAGGGGCAGGCGATCGCCCGGGCTGAGCTGGTGCAATTTCGGCGGAACGCGCGACACCAGCGCGGCGCCGCCGAAGCGCAGGTACAGGAACACTTCATTGCCGACCGGCTCGACCACTTCCACCTCGGGTGAAAACGCCGAGGCCTGCATGTTCTCGGCCGGCACCAGGTGTTCGGGACGGATGCCCACGGCGATTTCACGGCCCATCCATTCAGGCGCGATATTCGCGTCGCCCAGCGGCAGGCGCGCCCCCGGGCCAATGTCCAGCACCAGCCCCGGGTCGCGGCGCAAGGTGCCGTGCAGGATGTTCATGCCCGGGCTGCCCAGGAAACCGGCGACGAACAGGTTGGCGGGCCGCGCGTAAAGATTCATCGGCGTGTCGAGCTGCTGGATCACGCCATCCTTCAGCACCACGATGCGCTGGCCGAGCGTCATCGCCTCGATCTGGTCGTGCGTGACATAGACCATGGTCGCGCCCAGGCGCCGATGCAGGCGCGAGATCTCCACCCGCATCGCGGTGCGCAACTTGGCATCGAGGTTGGACAGCGGCTCATCCAGCAGGAAGACCTGCGGCTTGCGCACCAGGGCGCGGCCCAAGGCCACGCGCTGGCGCTGCCCGCCGGACAAGTTGGCGGGCTTGCGGTCGAGATAGGGACCGAGCTCGAGCATGGCGGCCGCTTCGGCGACCCGCTCGACGATGACGTGCCCCGGCTCGCCGCGCAGCTTCAGGCCGAAGCTGAGGTTTTCAGCCACGGTCATGTGCGGATACAGCGCGTAGTTCTGGAAGACCATCGCGATGTCGCGGTCCTTCGGCGAGACCTCGTTCACCACCCGGCCGCCGATGGACAGGGTGCCGCCGCTGATCGCCTCCAGCCCCGCAATCATCCGCAGCAGGGTGGACTTGCCGCAGCCCGAAGGCCCGACCAGCACCAGCAGTTCGCCGTCCGCCACCTCGAAACTGGCATCGGCGACGGCCACCTGGCCGTTCGGGTAAACCTTGCGAATGTGATCCAGTTCAACGGCAGCCATCTTTGCTCCCCGGTGCGACGTCGATGGCCTATGCAACCGACGGAATAGTGGGATATTCTGCCCATGTAAACGCTTACATACTATCTTGGCGCCGCTGCCATGGGGGATTTGAAATTGAGCCAGCCGCCCGTTTTTCCTGAAGGTTTCCTGTGGGGCGCCGCCACGGCCGCCCACCAGATCGAAGGCTCGCCGATGGCCGATGGCGCCGGGCCAAGCATCTGGACGCGCTTCGCGCATACACCCGGCATGACCCACAACGGCGACACTGGCGACCTCGCCTGCGACCACTATCGTCGTTTCAAGGACGATGTGCGACTGATGCGCGAACTGGGCCTGAAGGCGTATCGCTTCAGCATCAGCTGGTCGCGCATCCTGCCGGACGGCAAGGGCCGCGTGAACCAGGCCGGCGTCGATTTTTATTCGCAGCTGGTGGATGAATTGCTGGCCAACGACATCACGCCGCTGGCGACGCTGTTCCATTGGGATCTTCCTGCTGCGCTGGACGACCGCGGCGGCTGGTTGAATCCCGATATCGCCGACTGGTTCGCCGACTACGGCCGCGTGATGTTCCGCGCGCTGGATGGCCGCGTGAAGCGCTGGGTCACCTTGAACGAACCCTGGGTGGTGACCGACGGCGGCTACCTGCATGGTGCGCTCGCGCCCGGCCATCGCAGCCGCTACGAAGCGCCGATCGCCTCGCACCACCTGATGCGTGCGCATGGCGCCGCCGTGCAGGCGTATCGCAGCGAAGGCAAGCACGAGATCGGCCTGGTGGTGAACCTGGAACCCAAGTACCCCGCTACCGATTCCGCCGAAGATGCGGCGGCAGTGAAGCGCGCGCACGCCTACATGAATCGCCAGTACCTCGATCCGGTATTCAAGAAATCGTATCCAGCCGAACTGCGTGATGTGTTCGGCGATGCGTGGCCGGAATGGCCGGCGGAGGATTTCGAACTCATCTCATCGCCGATCGACTTCCTCGGCATCAACTACTACACGCGCAGCGTGACCGAAGCGACCAACAGCTATCCCTTGCGCGCCGGTGCGGTGCGCCAGCCGCTGGGCACCTATACCGAAACCGGTTGGGAAGTGTTCGAACAGGGCCTGACCGATACGCTGACCTGGGTGAAGAACCACTACGGCGACATCCCGATGTACATCACCGAGAACGGCGCGGCCTTCTTCGACCCGCCGGTGGCCGATGGCGACCGCGTGCGCGATCCGCTGCGCATGGATTACCTGCAGCGGCACATCGGCGCGGTGAAGAAAGCGATGGACGCCGGCTGCGATATCCGCGGCTACATGGTCTGGTCGCTGCTCGACAACCTGGAATGGTCGCTGGGTTATTCCAAGCGCTTCGGCATCGTGCACGTGAACTACGGCACGCAAGCCCGCACGCCGAAGGACAGTGCGCGCTGGTATTCGAAAGTGATTGCCAGCAATGGTGGGTCGCTGGCGGATCCGCTGCCTTACTGAGGTTTGATCTTCAGGGTGGCGGGCAGTTTGTTGATGCGCTGCTCGCCGATCACGATGCCGCCCTTCGGCAATGCCAGCCCGGCATCGACGTGCAGCCTGAGCACGCCCTTTTCCCGCCGCAGCGTGTAGCTGAGCAAGCCGTGCGGCGTGCGCAACTTGCTGACGGCGATGCCCTCACCACTCAGCCAGCTGTCCGGAATGCCCGCCGCAATCACCAGTGACTGGTCCGATTCGCGGTCGTAGGCAAACATGTCCAGCACCGAGCGCACGTAGTCGGACGCGACCCAGGCATGCGGCAGGTCGCCGAGGAAGAAGGGCTTGCGCGGTTCGCGCGCGACCACTTCGGCCCACTGGTTCCAGCCTTCGGGCTGGCGATCCTTGAAGAAGAAATCGAGCAGCTCGTGTGCGCGGTCGCGCCAGCCAAGCCTTACGAAGGTTCCGACGGTGCGAAGCTCGTAGGGCGTGTAGTACTCCCATTCGCGCTTGCCGTCGCGGCGTTCGACAAATTCTTTCCAGTAGCGTTCGAACGTGTTGCTGAGCAACGGCTCCGGCAGCCTGCCCTGCTCGCCGCCGGGCGCCAACGCGATGGTGGTGGACGTGGCATCGAAGTCGCCGAGTTCGGCGGCGCCGGGGATGAAGTTGATGCCGTGCTGTCGGGTCGCCGTGTCGATCGACTTGTACAGGTCCGTTCGGAACTCATCGCGTGATTGGGTGAACGCCTTCGCCTCCGTCTCGCGACCCAGCCAGTGCGCGATCTCCACTGCATCCTTGTAACCGCGCAAGGCCCAGAAATCATCCCAGTAGGAATGCATGGGCTTGGCGGAATAGCCCTCGTGGCTGATGGAGGCAGGCATCAGGCCGTGGAAGGCGGGATTACGCAGCGCCAGCGGATCGGTCTTCTTTTCGCTGGCGCGCAGCTCGTCCATGTAGCGGACCGCGCCCTGCACATGCGGCCACATCGCTTCGAGCAATTGCTTGTCGCCGCCATGACGATAGAGTTCGGCAATGGTGTAGATGAGCTCGCCGTGGCTGTCGTTCTCCGGCACCGGATCGCTGCCGCGGTCGTCCACGCAGCAGGGGACCTTGCCATTGGCGAACTGGAAGGGCGCATACCAGCGCAGGAAGTCTTCCGCCACCTCGCCGTGGCCGAGTCGCAGCAGGCCTTCGGAAATCATCGCACCGTCGCGGATCCACGCGCGCGCATACGACCGCGTACCCGGTTGCAGGCGCGGGCCGTTGCGGCTGACCAGCATCTGGGCGAGCGCCGTGCGAAGCGTATCCACCAAAACCTGTCCTTGGGCCGGCACTTTGAATTCCACATTGCCCAGGGTCTTGCGCCATTGCGCTTCCACAGTGGATTGCGCAGCGGCAACATCGAATCCCGTCGGCGGCGGCGCAACGACGCCCGACAAGGGCAGCCACAGGGCGATGTCGCGGCTCTCGCCGGCCGCAAGACTGATGCGGAACAACATGGCGCCTGAAGCCAGGCCGTTCTCGTCCTTTACGTGGTGCGCTTCGGGAAAGCGGCTGGCGGCGAGGTGCTGCGTCTCCATGCCCGAATCGAACGAGGTCGCGAAAACCTGTTGCGGCGGCTGCAGCGCGAATCCCCGCGGCTTGCCATCAACGCTGGCGACCGAACCGTCGAAACCGAGCTCGCGAATTGGACTGACGCCGCCCGTGGTGTTGAGGAACTGGGTCGGCGGATTGACCTGGAACGGTCTGATCGCCAGTGCGAGCACGTAATCACGCGCCGAAGTGGTGGGATTGCGCAACTGGTAGCGCGCAATCAATTGCGAGTTGGCGGCATTGCCCGGCGCGAAGGCCGTCACCTTCAACTGCGCGATCGGATACTCCCAGGTCACGCTCGGCACCGGCAGGTAGCCGTCGCTAAGCGTCTGCGTCGATCGCACATCAGCCCAGCTGACCATGTGCTCGTCGGTGATGAGGAAGGGCTCGACGCTGAAGCCGCCCTTGGCCGATTCGATGGCGCCGTCTTCGCCGAGCAGGCCCGATTCGCTGCCACCATCCACGCCGACGAGGGTCCAGTACGACTGGTCGCCGGAGAAGCCCGGCGGAAGATGGCCGCGTGGCGAACGAAGCGCAAACGATCGCAGGAAATCATTGGGCGTGGCGGCGAAGGCCAGCGGCTCGACGCTGATCTCGTCCAACGAGTAGGTTTCGCCCGCCGCCTTGTCCAGGGAAAGGCGCAGGAAACGCGCTTCGGCTTCGGGCAGCGCGATCAGGTCCATGCCGCCGTTGCCCGATTGCATGCGACGCACTTCGCGCCATCGTTTGCCATCGTCGGAGGCGGAAATGCGGTAGTCCACGGCGTGTTCGCCGTCGCGCCAGTCCAGCACGATGCCGCCGAATTCGCGCACCTGGCCAAGGTCCAGGGTCAGCTGCTGCGCGCCTGCGCGGGCGCGCCAGGCGCTGTCGGGATCGCGATCGATGGCGAGCGCCACATCGTTGCCCGCGATCGCGCTGCTGGCGCTCGCCTTCACCGGCGGTGGCGTTGCAGCCTCGACGGGCAACTCGCGGAATTCGAGGTCATCGAAACAAAGCGATCCCTTGCCGCCGCCTTTGCCTGCGGCAACCGTTATTTCAAAACCTTCGGTGCGACGCAGCGTCTTGTCCTCCGACGGACCCCAGGCGAAGGAGATGTGGCGCTTCTTGAGCTTCAACTGCGTCCACGCCGACGGCGGCACGTAGTTCGGACGCGCCACCCACCAGACGTTTTCGCCGGAAGCATCGGGCAACTTGAATTCTAGGTTGTTGGCGGGCGCATCGCCGCGCAGGCGGATTGAATATTCGTAGTTGGCCGGATAGTCCATCGGCAATTTGCGGCGCGCCACCGCATAACCGGACACGCCGTTGAAATCGTAGTCCATGCACAGGGCCTTGCCCGTGCTGCCCTGATCCTGGCGGATGGCGATTTTTACCTGGTCGGAGGCGAAGGTGGTCCAGTCGGCGATCGATTCGAAGTCGTCGATGACCCGCGGGGCATTCGCCGGCGGCGTTGCGGCCATCGACGCCGCCGCCAACGCGGAAATAAGCAAGGCCGACGAAAAACGAAACAATCCCATCATCCCTTCACGCTTCCCATCAAGAGGCCCTGCAGGTAGTAGCGCTGCAAGGAAAGGAACAGCAGCAGCACCGGCAATACCGTCACCACCGACCCGGCCATCATCAATTCGTTGTCCTGCACGTGCTCGCGCGACAGCGAGGCCAGCGCTACCGGCAAGGTATGCAGGTCGCTGTCGCCCAGCACGATCAGCGGCCACATGAAGTCGTTCCAGCTGCCGAGGAAACTGAAGATCGCCAGCGTGACGAGGATGGGCTTCAGCGCGGGCAATACGATCTGCCAGAAGATGCGGAACTCGCTGGCGCCGTCGATGCGCGCAGCCTCCAACAATTCGTCGGGCAGCGTGCGCGCATACTGCCGCACCAGGAAGATGCCGAAGATGCCGGCCATGCCCGGGACGATTGCGCCGCCGTAAGTATTGACCAGGCCCATTTCCTTCAGCATCAGGAACAGGGGCATCATCGCGACCTGGCCGGGGATGACGAGCGCGGCGAGCAACAGGGCGAACACCTTTTCCTTGCCGGCGAATTGCAGTTTCGCAAAGGCATAACCGGCCATCACGTTGAAGAACAACGACAGCAGCGTGGTCGCGCTGGCGATGGCGAAGCTGTTGGCGAGGTAGCGTCCCATGCCGGCCCGCGCGAACAGCTCGTGGTAGTTCTCGAAGGTGGCATGCGCCGGCAGCAAGGGCGGCGGGAAGGCACTGGCCTCACCCGGCTGCATCAGCGATACCGACAGCATCCACAGCAACGGCATGAGGCTGAGCACGGCCAGGCCAATGAGCAGGCCGTTGATGACAAGCGTGGCGATGCGCTGGTTCATTCCGCACCCCGCCTGCGCGCGAACCACAGCAGGCCGCTGGTGATGCCGGCCATCAGCACGAACAAGACGAAGGCCACCGCCGATGCGGCGCCCAGGTTCCACCACTTGAAGCCTTGTTCGTACATCAGGTACAGCACGCTGACGGTGCTTTCGAGCGGGCCGCCCTGCGTCATCACGTACGGTTCGGCGAACAACTGGAAATAGCCCGCCATGGTCAGGATGCCGACCAGCAGCAGGACAGGGCCGAGCAGCGGCAGCGTGACGTGCCGGAACTGGCCCCAGAACGAGGCGCCGTCGATGCGCGCGGCCTCGTACAGGTCCTCGGGAATGGCCTGCAGCCCGGCGATGAAGATGATCATGTTGTAGCCGAAGTTCTTCCACACGGCAAAAAGGATGATCGTCGGCATGGCCCATTGCGGGTCGCCGAGCCAGTCGATCGGATCGATGCCGATGCCGCCCAGGCCCCAGTTCACCAAGCCGTACTTGGTGTGGAACAGATAGCGCCAGATGACGGCGACCGCGACCACCGTGGTGACCACCGGCGCGAAGAAGGCCGTGCGGAAGAAGGGCTTGAAGCGGCCCAGCTTCGATTGCAACAACAGGGCCGCGCCCAGCGACACGGCGATGGACAGCGGTACGCCGACGATGACGAAATAGAAGGTGTTGCCGAGCGCCTTCCAGAACAGCGGCTCGTGCAGCAGGTTGACATAGTTGTCGATGCCGACGAAGCGCAGGTTGTCGAGGTCGGACAAGGCATAGATGTCGAAATCGGTCAGGCTCAGCGCCAGCGCCGCCAACACGGGAACGGCGAAGAACAAGGCGATCACGATCAGCGCCGGTCCGGCGAAGGCCCAACCTGCCAGGCGCGTGCCGGTGCTCATTTCGCCACCGCCTTGTCCAGCATCCAGCGACGCTTCTCCAGGATCTTGTCGGCGCGGCGATCGAGTTCGGTCGCTGCCTCTTCAACATTTATCTGGCCATTCACCATCTGCTCGGTGACCAGGCGCATCTCGGTGGCGATGCGTTCCCACTCGGGCACTTTCGGCGTGGGCTTGGCGCGTTCGAGCTGGTCGCGGAAGGCGAGTGCGTAGGGATCCTTGGCCAGGCGCGGCACATTCCACACCGAGCGCCGCGGCGGCAGGTCGCCGGTCAATGCCTGGAATTTTTCCTGCGTTTGTGCAGAAGACAGATATTCGAGGAAGGCCCAGGCCGCGGGCTTTTGCGTCGAAGAACGGAACAGCACCAGGCTCGAGCCGCCGGCGATGGACGCACCCGGCCCGTTTGGCCCGGGCAGCGGCATCGTCATCCACTCATCCTGGCGCGCGGCCGGGATGCGCTTCTTGAACTCGGCGATATTCCACGGACCCGAGATGTAGAAGGAATAGAAGCCCTTGTCGAATTCATCCCAGACATTGGAAATCTGGATGTTGGTGACCGGCGGCGCCCACTGCTGGTCGAACATTTCCTTGTAGAAAGTGAGCGTGCGGCGGAAGCCTTCGCTGCGGAAATTGCCGAAGCGGCCGCCCTCGCGCAGCAACTCTTCTTCTTGCTGCAGGGCAAGCGCCAGCATCGGTTCGAATTCGTTGAGCGGCAGCAAGATCGAATACTTCGTCGGCCCGGCCTGGGCCTTGATCGCCGCCATCGCCTTGCGCCACTCGGCCCAGTCGGCCGGCGGCTTGTCGAAGCCTGCAGCCTTCAACAGGTCGCGACGGTAGTACGGCAGGCGCGTGTCCACGTACCAGGGCACGCCGTACACCGTTCCATCGATGACATTGGTGTCCCAGATGCCCGGGAAGAAATCGGCGACATCGATCGCCTTCGAGCCGGCGATGCGCGAATCCAGCGGCTCGAGCGCATTCAAGGCGGCGAATTCGGGAATCCAGGTATTGCCCAGCTGGCAGATGTCCGGCGTGGCGTCGCCGGCGAAGGCGGTCAGCAGTTTTTCATGGGCCGCCGTCCATGGCAGCTGTTGCAACTGGATGCGAATGCCCGGATGGGTGCGTTCGAATTCGGGAATGAGTTGGGCGACGATCTCGCCTTCGAAACCCATGGCCCAGAAGCGCACCACCTCACGCGAATCGGTCTTGCGCGCGCAACCGGCAAGCGAAAATACAAGCAGGGCCAGCAGCGCGAGGCGAAAACACCTGGCGGCCTGTCCGGCCATGGCTTAGTTGGCCGTCGCGGGGACGGGAACCGCTGCAGGCTTGGCCGGCACGGTGGGCGCCGCGCCGGTCGCCGGCGCGGCAAGCCAACCACCAGTAAACCCGGCGCGCTCGAGCCCGCGGCGGATGTGCGGATTCTTGCGCATCACCTTCCAGACCAGTTCGCTGCGATGGTTCTCGATCATCAACACGATCGGGCCCTGGTCGATGCCGATGTAGTCGTTGTCCATCCAGCCCATGCCCTTCACCACCTTGCCGTGATGCAAGGGCACATCGTAATGGAAGCTCGGGTTGAAGGCGTCGATGAAACCATACTGCTGGTAAATGTGCTCGCCGTAGCGCTGGTGCATCTCGGTGACGGCCGGGATGACGACTTCTGGCGCGAATGGCAGCGAAGCTGCGGCAGCCGTCGGCACGATCGTGCCATCGTCGACGGTGTGTTCGATGCCCGCGCCACGCGCCGTATAGGTGTGGAACAGGCGCTTCTCGCCCTTGTAGTCGAGGGTCGCGTCGATCGGGCCATCGCTGGCGGTCAGGCCCCAGACGTTTGCGCCATAGCCTTCCCACTTTTGCGGATTGGCGATGGCATAGGCGCGTTGCGACAACACTGCGCGCCGGCTGTTCTCGAAATAGTCGATGCCGCGGCCGCGCATGTAATCGTCCTGCACGCCGCGCAAGTCCAGCCATACATGCGAATACTGGTGACCGAACAGCGGCGCGAAGCTCAAGTGTTCCTGGCCATGGAAGGTGCCCCACTGCTTGTCGTAGGTCGAGGTCCATGCAGCGTAGGCGTCCTCGCCGACTGGATGCGTCGGCGAAGCCAGCGCCAAGATGTAGACCAGCAGTGCCTCGTTGTAACCATTCCAGTCATGGGCGATGGCGCCCTTCTCCGGCGACCAGCCCATCGAGATCTTCGGCGCGCGAACCTGCGCCCAGTCCCATTCGACGCGGCGATAGATGCGCTCGGCCAACTCGCGGATTTCCGTCTCGGCCGGCGTGGCGCGGTCGAAATACGATTGCGAGAACAGCATGCCACCGAGCAGCAAGGTGGTATCGACCGTGGACAACTCGCATTTCGCGTCGCGCGCGCCGGTGTCCATCTTGATGAAGTGGTAGAAGAAACCCTTGTAGCCGCTCATGCCCTCGGCAGCGGCGCCCTGCGGCGCGCGGTCGAAGAAGCGCAAGGTGGCGAGGGTGCGTTCGATGGCCTGGTCGCGAGTGATCCAGCCACGCTCGGCGCCCACGCCATAGGTGGTCAGGCCGAAGCCGATGGCGGCGATGCTGGCGAAGGACTTGCTCGGCCAGCGATCCGGCACCATGCCGTTCGCGGGATTTCCGAGCTCCCAGAAATAATTGAAGCTGCGCCGTTCGAGGTCGTCGAACAGGGGCGGCAGCGGCGCAGGGCTCGCCTGCGGCGTGGTGACGGCAGTCGGCGTTTCGGCCGGCGGCAGGGTTACGGTTGGCGTCGAGGGCGCGGTGCTCTTGCACCCTGCGAAGGCGACCAGCGTCGCCAATGCCAATGCGAGGCGGCCGTGGCGCCATTTCAAATCAAGCATCAGGTACTACCTATCTCGATCGATGCCCCACCCGCCTGGTTTGCAGGCGGATGGGGATCGGTTTTTAAAATCACATTACCAGCTGAAGCCCGCGGTCAGCTTGACCATACGTGGCGGGTACAACGTACCGTTGCCGTTGCGGCTGCCGTAGTTGGGGTTGGTGTCGGTGGGACCACCGCGCCAGGTGTCGTAGTCGGTGAAGTTGTACCAGTTCAGCACGTTGATGATGTCGGCGCGGACGCGGAACTTGGTATCGCCGAAGGTCGCCCATTCCTTCTGGATCGCCACGTCCCACTGCTTGTAGCCAATGGCATTGCCCGGGGTGAACGGGTCGAAGAAGCAGCTGTTGAAGTCCGGTACGTCGTGGCAGTTCAGCGCTTCCCTCGGGGTCGGGCTGGCCAGCGTCAGCTTGGTGCTGAGCGTGAGGCCGGTGGCCGTGCCCCAGATAGCCGTGGCGACCATGCGATGCCGCGCCAAGCCGAGCGAACGCGTGATGTTGACGTCGTCCAGGTTGGGATAGTCGAACGAATAGTGCTCGTCGGATGCGTAGGCATTGCCGCGGTTCTCGGTGGCGTCGTTGAAGGTGTAGGCCATGGTGAAGCCCCAGCGCGAATCCTCGCTATACAGCTTCTCGAGTTGGACCTGCAGGCTGTTGTTTTCGGTCTCGATGCCGTTGGTTGCGATGATGAGCGTGCCGTAGCCCGGAATCGGGAAGCCCCAGGGCTGGCAGCCCCAGGTGGCGCCCACGCAGTTCGGGTCGCGGAAGGTACCGCCCGGATAGCGATTGCCCAGCGCGAACACAATGCCGTCGTGGCTTTCCACGTGCGAGATCGTCACCGAGCTGTTCCAGTCGTTGCCCCAGAGCTTGAAGGCGTTGCGCATGCCGATGCTGATCTGGTCGGAGTACGGCGTCTTCAGGTCATTGTCGATCAGGTTGACCTCGGCGCCGAGGTTCTGGTTCGCGACGACCAATGCGTCAAGGTTTGCCTGATCGAAGTACGACGTGTTCCAGGCCAGGCAGTTGTTGACGCCCACGGTGCAGGGATTTCCGGGCACGTCGAAGCGGTAGTTGTAGGTCGGGAACGTGCTCTTGGATTGCTCGAGCGCGATGTAGTCCCACAGGTTGCGGTCGTACGAACGACCGATGCCGCCGAAGATCACATGGCGCTGGTCGGCATTGATGTCGTACGAGAAGCCGAACCGCGGTGCGAACGCGCCCTTGAAGGCCTCGCGATTGCTGCCGTCGCTGATGTAGTTCTCGATATCGTAGTCCACGTTCGGCGCATGCAGGTTCGGCCAGCCACGCAGCGCGGCGGCCAGGCCGGCAGGCGTTACATAGTCGAAGTAACCGGGAGACTGTTCGTAGTCCCAGCGCACGCCCATGTTCAGCTGCAGGTTGTCGTTGACGTCCCAGTCGTCCTGCACGTAGATGCCGAACTGCTTGTTCCTGGAGGTGATGTCACGATCGACGCCGCCCACCGGCGAACCGAACTGGACCTGGTAGGGCGTGGAAAGGCTGGAGTTGATGTTGTAGAAGAACTGCGCGTTGTACGGCTGCTGTTCGAAGGCATTGATCTCGACCATCTTGTACTTGAAGCCGGCCTTGATCTTGTGTGCGCCGCCGCCGATGTCGAAGAAGGTGATGTCGTCCTTGATGCTCCAGCCACTCTGGCCCTTGTCCTGGTAATCGCGACCGCCGCCGAGGTTGATGATGCCGCGACCCGCGTCGAAGCCATTGGTGATGATGCTGCCAGGCCCGATCGTCAGGGGGCGGGGACCGAAGCTGGCGTCCTCGTAGGTCAGGTGCGCATCGTTGAGATAGCTTTCAGCGCTGTACTGCCAGCGGAAGTCCAGGCGCGTTTCATCACCGGTCTTGGTCGTGCCGTAGGTGGAGGTGTTCTGGCCGCCGAGATTGCCGATATCGTCTTCGGTGCGGTACTTGGCGGTGAATTCCAGCAAGTGGTTGTCGCTGGGCACCCAATCGATCTTGGCGAAGTACAGGTCTTCTTCGAACGGCGACGAGGTCGTCTGGTTGGCCAGCGCCGCGAGTTCCGCAGGCAGGTCATCGGGCGTGAAGTTCTGGCCCAGGTTCATCTGTGCGGGACGATCGATGTTCTTGTGCTCGTAGCTGAAGAAGAAGTGCGCCTTGTCCTTGATGATCGGGCCGCCAATCGCCAGGCCGTATTGCACTTCCTCGGAATCGAGCTTGTTGTCGTTGTCCTTTTCCCGCAACGTCGGCAGTCGCAGGCCTTCGTTGGTGAAGTCGTAGAAGACTTGCCCGTGGAATTCGTTGCTGCCGGACTTGGTTACCGCGCTGACCACCGCGCTGCTGACCTGGTCGTACTCTGCTTTGTAATTGGACGTGATGACCTTGTACTCGGCGATCGCCAGCTGCGGGAACGGATTGCCGATGCTGGAGTCCTGTCCCGTGATGCCGCCCTTGACCACGTAGTTCTTCTGGCCGACGCCATCGATGAAGACGTTGATGCCGTTGGAGTTCTGCGCGCCGCTGGTCAGCTTGGAGCCGCTCTCCGTGGCGGTGAACACCACGCCCGGGACCGTATCGGCGAAGGCGAGGAAATTGCGATTGCCCTGCGGCAGCGCGTCGATCTGCTTGGTCGATACATAGGTCGCGATTTCAGACGTCTTGGTCTCCTGCAGGGCTGCGCCTTGCACAACCACCGCGTCCAGCGTCGTGGCGGCAGGCGCCGCGGCTCCGACCGGAAGATTCAGGCTGGCCGTCTGGCCCACCGCCAGGGTGACGTTGCGCGAGCTGGTCTTGCCGCCCGCCGAAACATCGATTCGGTAGGTTCCCGGCTGCAGGCCGGCGAGGATGTAGGTGCCATCGGCATTGGCCGTCGCGCGCGACGTGTAGCCATTGGCCAGGTTGGTCGCGGTGATGACGGCCGCGGCTGCCGGGGCGGCATCGGCAGTAACGACGCCGCGCAAGGTGGCAGACGTACTTTGGGCCATTACGGCGGGGGCAGTTAGTGCGAGGCAGCTTGCCAGTGCGACGCTGAGCAGGCTCGGGATCGGACGCGGGTTTTTGCGATGCTTGGTAGTCATGTGACTCCCCTCCCAGGGGTTGGCGTTGCGCTGAAATCGGTTACAGACATGGAAAAAAAAAGTGTTGCGAAGCGGCCTCAGGAACTGTCGCCCCGCTCGCTGGATCGCGCGTCTCCACCGCTGGAGGCGCGCTCGATCAGTTTCGGGATGATCGGACTGTTGTCATTGGCCGACTCGCTGCCGGCGTCGAGCAAGGCGCGCAGCGCACGCGCGCCCAGGTCGGAAATGTTCACGCGCATGGTGGTCAGTGGCGGATACACGTAGCGCGCCAGCGGAATATCGTCGAAGCCGGCCAGCGCGATGTCTTCCGGTACGCGGATGGACGCCTGGTTCAACGCAAACAGGCAACCGAGCGCCATCATGTCGTTCGCGGCGAACACGGCATCGGGCCGAACCTTGGCCTTGGCAATCGCGACGCCCGCTTCGTGTCCCGACGATTCGCCGAAATCACCGGGGATCACCCACTCCTTGGTGCCCGGGAGCAATTCCGCCAGCGCATCGCGATAGCCGCGCAGGCGCTCGCGCGCATCGAAGTTGTCTTCCGGCCCCGTGATGAAAGCGATGCGCTTGTGCCCGTGCGACACCAGGTGGCGGACCATCTGCACTGCCGCACCGTAGTTGTCGATGCGCAACGACAGGTAGCCCGAATCGGGCAGGTGCGTGTTGATCAGCACCACCGGCAAGGACGATGAAAGATTCTCGGTGAGGAAGCCAGACTCGTGCACGTAGGGCGACATCACCAGCAGCCCATCCACGCGGCCGCGCATGGCGCGCAAGGCGGCGCCTTGTTCTTCCGGATGGCCGTGGTAACTGGAGACGAGCAGGTACTTGCCGTGCTCGCGCGCCACCTGGTCGATGCCGCGCACGAGTTCGGAAAAGAACTCGCCGTAAAGATCCGGCAACACGACGCCGATAGTATTGGTGCGCTTGCTGCTGAGGCTGCGCGCCGCGGCGTGCGGCGTGTAGCGCAGGTCGTTGGCAGCCTTCAACACGGCCGCGCGCACGGCTTCGGTCACGTTGTCGTGGCCGTTGAGCGCGCGCGACACCGTGGCGACCGATACCTTGGCCACGCGGGCGACATCCTTGATGGTTACGTTCACGCGGTCCTGCCCCCCTCCGGTGGCGTGCCGAACCCGAATGTAACCGTTTTCAGTGAAACATGTAAAGACGGCGTTACGGACAGGGCGGGAACCGCGTCAGATCAGCCTGTCAGCCGCTGGAACGGCTGTGCGAGGTCAATTCCGCGAGGTCTCCGGCCGAGCTGACGCCCAGGCTGGTGGCCCGGGCGCCCGGGGCGGCACGCTCGGGGCGGCCCTCGTCCAGGGCCATGGTCTGGGCATTGCCCAGTTGCGGCAGCAGGCCTTCGCCGCGACGCAGCGACAGGCCAACCACCAGTATGTCGATCATCAGCAGGTGCAGGATGCGGCTGATCATCGGTACCTGGGTCGCGATATCTTCAACGTGATCGACGATCAGTGCGACGTCGGCCTTGCGCGCCAGGGGTGACTGGCTGGCGGTGATGGCGATGACGACGGCGCCGTTGGCGCGCGCGCGGTCCACCACGTCGAGCAGCTCATCAATGCGTCCGCTGCCGCTGATGACCACGGCAACGACGCCGGGCCGCAACAGGTTGGCGGCCAGCGCCTGCAATCGCGGCACGGTGTAGGACGCGGATGAAACGCCCATGCGCAGGAACTTGAACTGGGCGTCGTCGGCGACGCTGCCAAAATGGCCGACGGCGTAGAACTCGACGCGTTCCGCATCGCTGATCAGGCGCACGGCCTGGTCAATGCTTTCGCGATTGAGATGGTCACGCACTTGCAGGATGGCCGAGGCCGTGTTGCCAAGTACCTTGTCGCCGACTTCCAGGCTGCTGTCCTTGCCGGTGACCTGCGTGTGCGTGACCGGCATGGTGCCGGTGAGTCCGGACGCAAGACGCAACTTGAAATCCGACAAGCCCTTGCAGCCGAGCGAGCGACAGAAGCGGATGACGGTTGGTTGGCTGACTTCGGCCGACAGCGCCAGCTTGGCGATGGGATCGTTCAATGCCGAGCGCGGATGCGCCAGCACGTAATCGGCGACGCGTTGCTCGGCCGGCGACAGGCTGCTGCGGGCGCGACGGATCTGGTTGAGGATGGTTGCCGCTTCGTTCGATTCCAGCGCACCCAGCTGCGCCGACAGGATGGTGGACGCACCCATGAAGGTGGCGTCCTCGGCGGTGATGACGAAGGTCGGGATGCCCTTCATGTAATCGCTGAAGCGGCCCTTGTCCTCGAATCGCGCGCGGAAGCCGGACCGGTCGAAGAATTCGCCGAGGCGCGGCACGATGCCGCCGCCGATGTAGATACCACCGAAGGCGCCCTGCGTTACCGCCAGGTTCGCTGCCGCGGTGCCAAGGATCGCGCAGAACGCGTCGAGCGTTTCGCGGCACAGTGCGTCCTTGTCCTCCAGCGCACGCCGGGTGATTTCCGGCGCGCTGAGCGGCTCGACCTTGGTGCCTGCGCGGTCGGCCAACGCGCGATAGATCAGCTCGATGCCCGGGCCCGACAGCACGCGTTCGAAGGACACGTGCGGAAAATGTTTCCAGCCGTATTGCAGGATGTGGATCTCGCGTTCGTCACGCGGCGAAAAACTGGTGTGGCCGCCTTCGGTGCCCAGCGCGATCCAGCCTTTTTCGGCGGGGATCAAACCCGACACGCCCAGGCCGCTGCCGGCGCCGATCAGGCCGTGCACGCTGCGCGGCAGTGCGACGCCGCCGCCGACCTGGTGCCGCTGGTGCGGCAGCAAGCTGGGCAGCGCCATCGCCAGCGCGGTGAAGTCGTTTACCACCACCAGGTTGTCGAAGTGCAAGCGCGCGCGCATTTCCTCGATCGAGAACTGCCAGTGGTAGTTGGTCATGCGCACACGGTCGCCCGACACGGGATTGGCGATGGCGACGGCTGCATTCCGGATACGGACTGCCGGCAGGTCGGCGAGATAGGCCGTTACCGCGGCATGGAAGTCGGCGTGTTCGGCGCAGCGCATCGACACTTTGTGCTCGAATCGACCCGGCGCGACTTCCAGTGCGAAGCGCGCGTAGGTACCGCCGATATCGGCGAGCAGTCGCGGGCTTTCAAAGGGGCGGTGGGGCATGCAAGGCTCCTGGTGGTGGCGCGAGTCTACGTGAATCGGTCGGGGTCTCAGTGCAACTCGATGATGGGGGATTCATCCATTACCAGGGGATCCCGGGCGCCGTCGCCGCCGCCGAAGCTGGCGCCGCCGGGCTGCGCGGTCAAGGGGCGGAAACCGCCGTCGAAGTCCCAGGTGCTGACGAGGATTCTTGCCCCGGCCAGCGAATCGAGGCCACCCAGGGCTGCCGCTGACAGGGTGAAGCTGATCGTGCGCGCCTCCGGATCCACCTCTATGCCCGCGGCCGGTGTCGTGGCACGACCTTCGTTGGTGGCGCTTGCGCCATCGGACGCGTGCAAGGCATTCGACCAGCCGTGGCTGCGCAGGCGGATGTTCCAGCGCATGTCGCCGGGCAGGTCGGCGTTCTGCCCGGGCATGGCGCGCGCGCCACCGCTCGCATCCGGCAACTGGATGAAGATCGTGAATGCCACATGGTCGAAACCATTCGGCGGATTCCAGCTGCGGCTGATGTCGGCCATCGTCAGCGTGATCCGCAGCGCGCCGCCCGCGCCCTCTACCCTCACCTTTTGTATATCGGCCGTGTGACCCGACCAACTGTCGTCGCGCGGATAGGAATAGTTGAGCGTGCGACCACGATCATCGCCCGCGGGGTCAGCCACGTCGGCCAGCGTTTGCCATTGGCGGCTCACGCGGAAATGGAAGGGCGCCGATACGACGCCACCTTCGCCCTGCCAGCCGACCACCGAATGCTCGACCTTTGGATCGACCATGCGCGAGGTGTCCACTTTCGCAGTCCAGCGGCCGTTGCGCCCCACCGGCACGGTAATGGCCGATGACAGGTCGCCATCAATCACGAGCCGGAATTCCTGCAACCCGCGTGCTTCGCCGCGCAGTTCGAAGTCATCATTGACCGAATCGCTGGCCGGCGCATGCAGTGAGATGGACGCGCTGGCCGGCGCGATTTTTTCGACGCTGTCGCCCAGCACCCAGACCCGCCCACTGCGCGGCGGCAATGACAGCGTGATGCGTCCGCCCTCGCCCGCCACCAGGTGTCGGGCTTCGCCGCCGGCGATATCGAACACGCCGACCAGGCGGGCCCCCGATGTAAAACCGGTATCGAGATTGTCCAGCAAGGCCTCGGCGCCGGACGTATTGAAAGCGACGATTGCCTTCTGCTTTCTATCGTCCATCCGGAAGGCGAACACCCCCGGCCCGGCGCCGTTGTCGCGCAACACGGTCGGCTTGCCGCGCGAGAACACGCGATGCTCCCGGCGCAGTTTGGTAGCGCGCTGGATGAAGCGATACAGGGGCGCGTCCGTATCAAAACGGTCGCGACCACCGGAGTCGCTGCCAGCGGCGAACATGGCAGCGCGCGGCACGGTAAAGCCTTGTTCGGTGCCGTAATAGATAGTGGGTATGCCAGGCAGCGTCATCATCGCCAGCAGCGCCTGCTGCAGGCCAGCCACATCGCCGCCGGACAGGAAGCGGTCCACGTCGTGGTTGTCCACGAAGGTGGGCATCAACTCGGGCCGCGCATGCACGCGCATCATGCTGGTGATGCGATAGCCCAGTTCCGCGGTCGGCCGGCCGCGCGCGAACACGTCCACCAGGCTGCCATACAGCGGGAAATTGATCATGCCCGGCATCAGTGCAGAACCATCGGGCTGGCGGGTCAGTGCCTCGATGCGGCGCGCCTGGGTTTCCTCGAAAGGCTTGTCGATGGCGAAGCCTTCACCGAAAACATGGAAGTTGCTGCGGCCAGTCTCGCGCGCGATGGCTTCGATGCCCGGGTCGTCCTTGTCATCTGAAAACAGGAAATCGACCAGCGAAGCCGGCGGTACATAAAGGATGGTGTCCACGCGGAATGCATCCACGCCTGCTTGCCGGATCCAGTGGCCGTAACTCTTGCGCAGGGCCTTCAACACCACCGGGTTTTCACTGTTGATGTCATCGAGCCCCGACATCTGGAAGTCGTGCAACTGCGCATCGTCGCGGAAATCGCGCACCTTCGGCGTCCAGTGATAGATGCCGGCGGCGCGTTGCACCGGATCGCGCGCATCGTTGAGGCTGAAGGGCCACTGGCTGGGCGCGGTGCGTCCGCAGCTGTCGGGCAACAGTTTGAAGAATGCCGTCGGGTCGTCCTTGTTCCAGCCGCCCTCGTAATCGAACCAGCTGCCGGTGTGGTTCAGCACGATGTCCTGCACGAGATACATGCCCGCGCCATGCAGTTGCCGCGACAGGCGCTGGTAGTCGGCCAGTGAGCCCAGATGCGCATCCACGGCGCCGAAGTCATCGGCCCAATAGCCGTGGTAGCCGCCATGGTTGGCCTGCTTGTCCCACCAAAGGTTGGCGACGGGCGGCGTGACCCAGAGCGCGGTGGCGCCCAGGCCGCGGATGTAGTCGAGCCGGCGTGACAGGCCCTTGAAGTCGCCACCGTTGTAGCGGGAAGGGTCGGCAGCAGCGAATTCACCGGCCTTCTGGTCGTTGTTCGCGGGCTCGCCGTCGTCGAAGCGGTCGGTCAGGACGAAGTAGATGACCTGGTCTCGCCAGTCCGGGGACGGCACGTGCAAAGGCCCGTCCGGGCTGGCCAGGACCGGTCCGGCCCCCGCAAGCGCCAGGGTCGCCCCGGCCGCCCATTGCCAGTTGATCTTCATCGGCCCGAACCCGTGGGCCGCCAACTGGAAGCCCTTCGGCCAGTAGTTTAACTACATAACGAGGGAATGTGCAGGGAGGCCATGAGAACGTTTACATGGGCTGACCCCACTAAATCAGGGGGCTGGCTCACGGAATCGATAGAAAAAACGGTTTGACAACATATCTAGTTTTAGTACAAGCTCGCCACTGAGCGATGGCTCTAATTTCGGCAGATTTTGCACAACGGGGAGATGTTTCGTGGCCACAACCAGCAACAGGCGCACCAGCGCCGGCACCAACCAGACGCTACCGAGCCGCCACCCGTTGGCCTTGGCCTGCGCCGCGGCTTTCATGATTGCCGCCAGCGCGAGTCATGCGCAGGAAGCAGCCACCGCCACCGCACCGCAGACCGAGGAAGAGAAGGCCGCAGCCGAAGCTGCGCGCCGTCGCGGCGAGCCGGTGAAGGAACTGGAGACCGTCAAGGTCACCGGTATCCGCCGCGGTATCGAGAACGCAATCGAGACCAAGCAGGCTTCGACTTCGATTGTTGAATCCATTTCCTCCGAAGACATCGGCAAGTTGCCCGATGCATCGATCGCTGAATCCATCGCGCGACTGCCGGGCCTGACCGCCCAGCGCGAGCGCGGCCGCGCCGTGCAGATCAACATCCGTGGTTTCGCCGGCGATTTCGCCGGCACCACGCTCAATGGCCGCGAGCAGACCACTGCCGGCGACAACCGCGGCGTCGAGTTCGACCAGTACCCCTCGGAACTGCTGAGCTCGGTGGTCGTGTACAAGACCCCGGATGCCTCGCTGATCGGCCAGGGTCTATCGGGCACGGTGGACATGCGCACCGCGCGCCCGCTCGATTTCGCTGACCGTGTGGTATCGGGCAACTACCGCTTCGACCAGAACGAAAGCAACGGCATAAAGACCAACGGCAATCGTTACAGCTTTGCCTATATCGACCAGTTCTCGGACGACCGCGTCGGTATCGCGATCGGTTACGCGCACCTCGACAACCCCAACTCCGGCTTCCAGAACGAGTCCTGGGGTTATCCGAGCGGTAGCCTGGCCAGCAACACGGCCGCCGGCGTCATCGGCGGCGGCAAGGCCTACAAGTTCGACACGAATGTCGAGCGCGACGGCTGGATGGCGACCCTGCAACTGAAGCCTAACGACTTCTACGAGTCGACCCTGGACGTCTTCTATTCCAAGTTCAAGAAGACCGAAATCAAGACCGGTGTCGAGTTCGGCACCGTCTGGGGCTCACCGGGACTGTCGCCCACCAGCGGTGTCGTCCAGGGCAATACCGCCACGACTACGACCTGGACAAACGTCAAGCCGGTCATTCGCTCTGACAGCAATCCGGTCAACGACGAGCAGCTGTCGGTGGGCTGGAACAACAAGTTCCGTTTCGACAACAACTGGGAAGTCACGGCAGACGCCTCGTACTCCAAGACCAACCACAAATTCCGCGTCCTCGAGACTTATGCGGGACTTGCCGCTGGCGTCACCAGCGACCTGACGGTTGAATACAATCCATCCGAAGGCCTCAACGACTACTTCTTCTCGGTCGACCTCAACGACCCGACCAACCTGCGCCTGGTGGATGCCGGTGGCTGGGGCCAGGACGGCTACGTGAAGGACTTCTCGGTCATCGACAAGCTGACCGCGTTCCGGATCGACGCCGAACGTAGCTTCGACACCGGTTTCATCAGCAGCATCCAGTTTGGCTACAACCGCAGCGACCGCAGCAAGTCCAAGTACTCCGACGAGCGCAAGCTGTGCATCGTCGCCTGCGCGGGCGGCGATTCCGCGCCGTTCCCGGGCTCTGCCGGCGGCTTCGGTTTCTCCGGCATCGACGGCCTGGCGTTCTTCGACGCCAACTCGCTGTTGCAGTCGGGCTTTTATAACGAGGTCGCCAAGCTGCACTCGGACATCTCGAACAAGAACTGGAGCGTGGACGAGACCATGGACACGCTGTTCGCACAGGCAAACATCGACACCGATATCGGCGAGATGCCCCTGCGCGGAAACTTCGGCTTCCAGTACGTGATGGTTGACCAGAGCTCGAGCGGATTCAGCACCTTCCAGGGCGATCTGGCGGCCCCGCCCGAAGAAATCGAAGCCGGCGCGACTTCCGAGGAGTTCCTGCCCAGCTTGAACCTGAGCCTTGAGGTTATCCCCGACGGCTTCGTGCGCTTCGCAGCAGCCCGGCAGATGGCGCGGCCGCGCATGGACGACATGCGCGCGACCTTCAACCTGCAGATCAACAACTCAGGCTGCGGCAACCTGCCGGGTCCCTTGTATTGCGCCAACAGCGGCAATCCCGCACTCGAACCCTGGCTGGCCAATGCCTATGACCTGAGCCTTGAGAAATACTTCACCACCGAAGCCGGCAACAAGGGTTACTTCGCAGCCGCATACTTCTTCAAGGACCTGCAGACCTACATCTACAGGCAGGACGTCGAGGTCGACTTCGCCGGACTTGACCTGCCCGCGCCAGGCGGCGGCGGGACTGCCCCGGCGACGACCGTGGGCATCCTCAACCTGCCCGCGAACGGCGAGGGTGGCACCCTCAAGGGATTGGAGCTGACCGCATCGATTCCGTTCGACATGTTGTGGGCTCCCCTGAACGGCTTCGGCCTGCAGGCGACCTACTCGGATACCAAGAGCTCGATCTCGCCCAACGGCCCGGGCACCAGCGAGCCGCTGCCGGGCTTGTCGAAGTACATCTCCAGCGCCACCTTGTATTACGAAAAGTCAGGCTTCTCGGTGCGTTACAGCCAGCGCACGCGCTCGGCCTTCCGTGCTGAAACGCGCGGCTTCGGTGCCGACCTGTCCTACGTGAACATTCGCGGCGAAAAGGTGCAGGACGCCCAGATCAACTACACCTTCCCGGACAGCTCATCGCTCAAGGGACTGGGCCTGTACCTGCAGGTGAGCAACATCGGTGACGAGCCGTTCTCCACCTACGACACCGCCGACCCGGACTACCGCCCGATTACGTACTTCGGCTACGGCCGGACCACGCTGCTCGGATTCAGCTACAAGTTCTGATCAAGCGCTTGACGGCCCCTGCCGATCCTCCCCGGATCGGCAGGGGTTTTTTATGCCTTGCAGTTTTGCGCGATGAAGGCTTCGTGGGTCGGCATGTGATCCACGACGCCATGCATCACGCGCTTCACGTCCGCGACCATTCGCTCGATCAGATCCTCCGGCTTTGCGTCCACCAGCGGGTGGTAGCCCTGCGGACGGATGCGCTGGCCGAACATCACCTGGAACCAGCTGATTTCAGTGAACAGCTCATTGTTGATCCGGAAAAGGCGACCGTTGCTCTTGAACAGGTCGATCTTCTGCTGGAGTGTGTCGGGAATGGGCATCGTCCGGCAGTAGTTCCAGAACGGCGTGTCGTCGCGTTCGGTGGCGGTGTAATGCAGGATGATGAAATCCCGGATCTGCTCGAACTCCTGCGTGGACTGGCGATTGAATTCGTCGATATCCGGTTGTTCGAAGCCCTTGTCGGGGAAGAACGAAACCAGGCGCGAGACGCCTTTCTGGATCAGGTGGATGGAGGTCGATTCCAGCGGCTCCATGAAGCCGCTCGACAGGCCGATGGCGACGACGTTCTTGTCCCAGAATTTCTTGCGCTTGCCGGTGACGAATCGCAGCGGTCGCGGCTCGGCCAGCGCCTTGCCGTCGAGGTTGGCCATAAGCACCGAGGCCGCCTCGTCGTCGCTGATGTAATCGCTGCAATACACGTGGCCGTTGCCGATGCGATTCTGCAGCGGGATGCGCCACTGCCAGCCAGCCGAACGCGCCGTGGATCGCGTGTAGGGCGTGAGCGGCGCCACTGATTCGCAGGGCACTGCCAGCGCGCGGTTGACCGGCAGCCAGTGGCTCCAGTCGTCGTAGCCGGTCTTCAAAGTCTGCTCGATCAGCAGTCCGCGGAAACCCGAACAATCCACGAACAAGTCGGCCTCGATGACGTTGCCGTTTTCCATCGTCACCGACGTGACGAAGCCGCTTTCCGGATGCTGCTGCACGCCGACGATCTTGCCCTCGGTGCGCGCTACCCCGTGCTGTTCGGCATAAACGCGCAGGTAGCGCGCATACAGGCCGGCGTCAAAGTGGAACGCATGGCCGATATCCTTGAGCGGGGAATTGGGATACTTGTCCGTCCCGCGCATGAACTTGTTCTTTTCGCAGGCCAGCAAGTTGATGGAATAGTCTTCGATGCGATCGACTTTCCCGGCCTGGAACATCTTCAGCCAGTAGTGATGGAAATCCACCACGCCGGTCACGTGGCCCATGGTGCCGAAACCATGGATGTAGGAGTCGCCCAGCGCGCCCCAGTTCTTGAACTGGATGCCGAGCTTGAACGTTGCCTGGGTTTGCTTGATGAACTCGTCCTCGTCGATGCCGAGGGCGGTGTTGAAGTTATTGATCGGCGGAATGGTCGCTTCGCCGACGCCGACGGTGGAGATTTCGTCGGACTCGACCAGCTCGATTCGAACGCCCTTGCCCAGTGCCTGGCTGAGGAACGCGGCCGTCATCCAGCCCGCCGTGCCACCGCCCACGATCAATACGCGCTTTACTCTTTCCGGGACCATTTCAATGCACCGTTCTTTCGCAGAAAACCTCTAGAATCTTAGCATTCCAGACAGGTGGCGCCGTGCAAGTGAACGTGATGAATTCGATGCAAACCGGGGGCCGCGCATGACGCCCACGCGATCCTATGGGAGCAGCGGGCTGCAGCTGTCCGAACTCGGCCTCGGCGCAGGGCAACTGGGCGACGCCCGCTTGTCGGAAGTCGACGCCGCCGACCTGTTGGCAGCCAGCCTGGATGCCGGCGTTACGCTTATCGACACCGCGCCCAGCTATGGATTGTCGGAACAACGCATCGGCCGCCACCTTGCATCGCGACGAAACGAGGCGGTGATCTCGACCAAGCTGGGTTACGGCGTGGAAGGCATTCCCGACTGGACCGGCCCGTGTATCACGGCAGGCGTGGACCAGGCCCTGCGTATCCTGCGCACCGACCATCTCGATATCGCGCACCTGCATTCCTGCCCTTGGTCGGTGCTTGCGCAAGGCGACGTGGTTGATGCGCTTGAACGGGTGAAGCAAGCAGGCAAGGTTCGTGCGATCGCCTACTCCGGCGAAAACGAAGACCTCGACTATGCGGTCGGCATGGATCGCTTCGATGGCTTCATGGCATCGCTGAACCTGTTCGACCAGCGCGTGATCGATCGCATCCTGCCGCGCATCACGGGCAAGGGGTTCATCGCAAAGCGACCGTCTGCCAACCATCCGTGGCGCTTCGGTTCGCAACCGGTCGGCGATTACTGCGAGACGTATTGGCAACGCTGGCAGGCGATGGACTTGGACAACGACGGCATGGAGTGGGGCGAACTGGCGATCCGGTTCGCGCTGTCCATTCCGGGCGTTTCAAGCGCTATTGTCGGCACCGGCCGGACGGCGCACCTGCTGCAAAATCGGGACTGGGCGATGGCCGGCCCGTTGGCCCCGGAAACCGTGGCAAGCTGGCGGAAGCGGTTCGCCGAGCGCGACCAGGACTGGTCCGGGCAGATCTAAACAGAAGTTAAAAAAATGTTGGCCGCTTCCAAACGGCATTCACGTACTTCAGTTTTGCCAGCATCGGCATAACCAACACCTTGGGGAAGGGTAATGTCATCCAGTTCGCCGCCGGACGCGCCGGCTTCGCCTGAGCTCGACTCTGCGGAGCCCGTTCCGGGCCTTTGGCGACGGATTTTCGGGCGGCTCGACTGGCAGCCGCCGGGCTGGGTTCCGGTGGCGGCGGCACGCGTACGAGCCGAACCCCGAAAGTATTTCGGCGGCGTGGCCGCCCTGCTGCTGGTTGGACTGTTTGGCTACTGGCTCGCGACGCGGCCCGCTCCGGTGCGCCCCGACGCTATCAAGGTCACCGTACAGGCGCCGGCGCTTACCGACTACGCGGCCACGCCGAAGATGGTCGTGCACTCGCTGCGCATCTATTTCAGCCGGTCGGCCGCCCCTATCAAGGACGTCGGCAATGCGCCCCATGGCCTGGTGATGGAACCGGAACTCGCTGGCGCCTGGGAATGGTCCGGCGACCGCAGCCTGGTGTTCACTCCAGCCAACGACTGGCCGGTCGGCACCGACTACAAGATCACGTTCGATCCGAAGTCGACCGTCGCTCCGGGCATCACTCTGGAAGAAACCGAATTCGAGTTCAGCACCACGCCTTTTTCCGCACGCCTGGGCAGCAGCGAGTTCTACCAGGACCCGCTGGATCCGACACTGAAGAAAGGCGTGTACCAGCTTGCCTTCTCGCATCCGGTGGATGCAGCTTCGCTGGAAGGAAAGATCAAGCTGAAGTTGAAGGACGGCGCGGCGAAGTCGCTGCCCGACCCGAGCCATACCATCAGCTACGACGAGCGCCGACTGAAGGCGTGGATCCATTCGCAAGCCTTGCAGATGCCCGAGAACGGCGGCCTGCTGACGATGGAAGTCGCGCCCGGCATCGTTTCATCCCTGGGCGGCAAGGGCAGCCAGGTCGCGATCAGCGGCCAGGTGGCCCTACCCTCGCTGTATAGCGTCAGCATCGATTCGGCCACCTCCACGCTGGTGGACAACGAGCGCTTCGAACCCGAGCAGGTACTGGTGCTGGAGTTCAACAATGCGATGAAGGATGCCGAGGTCGCCGGCGCGACGCGGGTCTGGCTGTTGCCGGAGAAAAACCCGAAGCTCAAACCCAATCAGCAACGCGGCATCTACCGCTGGGGCGATTCGGAAGTGGACGAATCGATCCTGAAATTGTCCGAGCCGGTATCCACCACGTCGATGCCGACCGAACGCGAGTACATCGAGGCGCACAGCCTGAAGTACCGCGCGCCGCCGGGGCGCTTCATCTACGTGCGCGTGGCGCGCGGCCTGAAATCATTCGGCGGCTTCATCCTGGGCGCGCCGTTCGCGACCGTGCGCGAAGTGCCGGAGTACCCGCAGTTGCTGCGCTTCCTGGGCGATGGCGCCTTGTTGTCGCTGCAGGGCGAGCGTCGCATCAGCATCGTGTCGCGCAACCTGCCGCGCGCGCGCCTGGAGATCGGTCGCGTGCTGCCCGAACAATTGCAACACCTGGCTTTCAGCAACTACGGCAGCTACGCGCGCCCGGAACTGGGCGGCGTCGGCGCCGACAGCCTGGTCGAGCGCGTCGAACAACGATTGACCTTGCCGGCGGACGACCCGGCCAAGGCGCATTACGAGGGCGTGGATCTGGGCAAGTTCCTGGCCGCGGGCCGACGCGGCATCTTCATGCTGAGCCTGCGCACGATGAGCGAGTACGACGCGACGCAGACCGCGCAGCAAACCTTGGCGCGCAACGCCGGTGAAGAGAAGGACAGCCGCCTGGTGGTGCTGACCGACCTCGGCATCATCGTGAAGAAAGCGCTGGACGGCAGCCGCGACGTGTTCGTGCAATCGCTGACGGCCGGCACGCCGGTCGCCGGCGCGCAGGTGAAGGTGATCGCCCGCAATGGCGAGATGCTGGTGGATGCCAGCACCGACGACGAAGGCCGCGCACGACTTCCCAACCTGGATGGCTTCCAGCGCGAGAAACAGCCGGTGATGCTGACGGTAGGCAAGGCCGAGGACTTCTCCTTCCTGCCGATGGGCGATGGCGGCCGCACGCTGGATTATTCGCGCTTCGATATCGGCGGCGAGCCCAGCCAGGTCGAGACCGGCACGCTGAAGGCCTTCCTGTTCTCCGACCGCGGCCTGTACCGGCCGGGAGACCGCGTCAACCTGGGCATCATCGTCCGCGCCGCCGACTGGAAGCGGCCGCTGAAGGGCCTGCCGCTGGAACTGGTGCTGTCCGATCCGCGTGGCACGGTCGCGCGGCGCGAGCGCATCACGCTGAGTGAATCAGGTTTCGAAGCCTTCAACTACACCTCGCAGGAGGCGGCGCCCAGTGGCACCTGGGAAGCGAGCCTGTACCTGATCGGCCGCAACGATACCCGCACGATGATCGGCCAGACCTCGGTGCAGGTGCGCGAATTCGCGCCCGACACGATGCGCGTGCGCGCGACGCTGTCCGTGCAGAACGTGCAGGGTTGGGTGAAGCCCGATGCGCTGTCGGTGACGGTGGCGGCGGAAAACCTGTTCGGCACGCCCGCACAGAAGCGGAAAGTCGAAGGCACGATGGTGTTGCGACCGGCCTTCCCGAATTTCCCGGCGTATCCGGACTATCGCTTCTACGATCCAATGCTGGCCAAGGAAGGTTACGACGAACAACTCAGCGACCAGAGCACGGACGACAAAGGCAATGCCGTGTTCAAGCTGGACCTGTCGAAGTATGCGAAGGCGACGTATCAGCTGAACTTCCTTGCGCGCGCCTTCGAGCCCGGCAGCGGCCGCAACGTGGCGGCGCAGGCAAGCACGCTGGTCTCCAGCAACGACTTCCTGGTTGGCATCAAGGCGGTGGACGGGCTGGACTACGTCAAGCGCAAGGACAAGCGCAGCGTACAACTGCTGGCCATCGGGCCGGACGGCAAGCCGCGCGCGGTGAACGGCCTGCATGCGGTGATCGTGGAAAAGCGCTTCGTGTCGGTGCTGACCAAGCAGGATTCGGGCTTGTTCCGGTATGTCTCGCACGAGCGTCGTTATCCGCTGAAGGATACGGCGATCAACCTCGCTGCATCGGCGCAATCGTTCGCACTGCCGACCGACCAGCCCGGCAACTTCGTCCTGGAAATGCGTTCCGCCGATGGCACGGTGTTGAACCAGGTCGCGTATTCGGTGGCCGGCGCGGCGAATCTGTCGCGATCGCTGGAACGCAATGCCGAACTGACGCTCAGCCTGTCGAAGCCACGCTACAAGCCGGGCGAGACGATCGAGGTCAGCGTGCGTGCCCCGTATGCGGGCAGCGGCCTGATCACCATCGAGCGCGACCGCGTGTATGCGCAGGCCTGGTTCCGCGCCGATACCACCAGTTCGGTGCAGAAGATTCGCGTGCCGGCAGATTTCGAGGGCAACGGCTACGTCAACGTGCAGTTCCTGCGCGACCCGTCGTCGGACGAGATCTTCATGAGCCCGCTGACCTTCGGCGTGGCGCCGTTCGCGGTGGATCGCGCGGCGCGCACGCAGCCACTGGAGATCAAGCTGCCAGCGGTGGTGCGCCCGGGCGCGCTGATTCCGGTGGACATCAAGACCCAGGGCAAGGCGCGCGTGGTGGTCTTTGCGGTGGACGAAGGCATCCTGCAGGTCGCGCGCTATCGCGTCGGTGATCCGCTCGATTTCTTCTTCACCAAGAAGATGCTTCAGGTCGATACCGCACAGATCCTCGACCTGTTGTTGCCGGAATTCAGCCGACTGGCCGCGATGGCGGCACCCGGCGGCGACGGTGGCGGCGACCTGGCCAAAAATCTCAATCCGTTCAAGCGCAAATCCGAGAAGCCTGCGGTCTGGTGGTCGGGAATCATTGACGTGGATGGCAGCAAGAAGGTGAACTTCCGCCTGCCCGATCACTTCAACGGCCGCATTCGCGTGACTGCCGTCGCGGTGACAGCTGATCGGTTGGGCACTACCGAGACACAGGCCACTGTGCGCGGCGACTTCGTGTTGACGCCGACGGTGCCGACGCATGTCGCGCCGGGCGATGAATTCGAGTTGCCGGTTGGCATTGCGAACACGATCGAAGGCGCTCGCACGGCCAGCCTCGTGAATGCGACGCTGGAGCTGCCGCCGTCGCTGACCCTGGTAGGCGCTGCACCGGCGCCCTTGTCGATCGCTCCCGGCAGCGAAGGCACGGTGCGCTTCCGCGTGCGTGCCGGCAGCGCGTTGGGCGCGGTGGCCGTGGTGATCCGGGCGAAGTCCGGCACGTATTCGGCGCAACGTCGCATCGAAGTGTCGCTGCGTCCGGGCATCGTGGCGCGGCAGGACTTGCGCGCCGGGCATGCCGAACAACGCGTGATCCTGGAAAGACTGCGGGTGATGTACAACCCGCTGTCCACGCGCCAGCTGGCGGCTTCGAGTTCGCCGCTGGTGGCCATTGACGGGCTGACGGCCTACCTGCGCGATTATCCGCACCTGTGTACCGAGCAGTTGCTGAGCCAGGCAATGCCGGCGCTGGTGTATTCATCGCGGCCCGAGCTGGGGCACAAGGTGGATCGCAATACCGGCGACCGCGGCAACCTGATCGACGTGCTGCGTTCGCGGCAGAACAGCGAAGGCGGCCTCGGCTCGTGGACGGCGATGCCGGATGCGGATCCCTTCGTCACGGCTTACGCTGCGTTGTACATGCTGGAATCGCGCGAGCGCGGCATCGCCGTGCCCGAAGACATGCTGAATTCGCTGAACGCTTACCTGGAAACACTGGCCGCCGACGCATCCCGCAACGACCTGCCTTTCCTGCGCCAGCGCGCGATGGCGGTGTACTTGCTGATTCGCCAGGGGCGCACGGCCAGCAACCTGCTGAGCGCGGTGCAGGAACAACTCAAGCGCGACCAGCCCAAGGCCTGGCAGGACGATGCCGCCGGCATGCTGGTGGCGGCGAGTTACCAGCTGCTGCAACAGGACAAGGCCGCGCGGCCACTGGCCGTAAAAGGCCTGACCCGCGTGAATACGTCGACCGCGACAACGGTCAGTTCCGATTACCACTACTACTACGACGGTGGCATCGAGCAGGCCTGGACGCTGTACCTCTTGAACCGCCACTTCCCCTCACTTGCGCGGCAGGTGAAGCCGGTGGCGCTGGATAAGCTGATGGCTCCACTGCGAGAGAACAGTTACAACACCTTGTCGTCGGCGCTGACGGTGCTCGCGCTGGATGCGCAAGCAGGTGCGTTGGGCAATCCCCCGCCGCCGACCTTGCAGGCCGCCGGCAAGCAGGGGCAAGGTCGGCAGATCGGCAAGGTGCGAGGGGTGGTGACCGTGGGCAACTTCACTGCGGCCGATACCCGGCTATGGGTTACCCCTGCCAGTGCCGAACCGGTCTGGTATGTGTTGAACCAGAGCGGCTACGACCGACAGGCGCCTGCCACCACGCAGAACCAGGGACTGGAAGTGATCCGCGATTACCTGGACAACCAGGGCAAGCCGATCACCACGCTGACGCTGGGCCAGGAAGTGACCGTGCGCCTGCGGGTGCGTGCGCTCGGCGCGAAGGCGCGCGGACAGATCGCGATCGTGGATCTGCTGCCGGGTGGTTTCGAAGCCGTGCTGCAATCGTCTGCAGCAGCGAAACCTGCAGCGCCAGCGGGCGAAGAAGACTACGAGGGCGACTACGAAGACCAGCACGAGGACTACACGCCCAGCGTGTTGCCGCTCGCCCTGCCCGGCTCGAACTACCTGCCCGAGCACATCGAGATGCGCGAGGATCGCGTCGTGTTCTACGGTAGCGCCGTGGAGGCGGTCGCCGAGTTCAAGTACAAGCTGCGCGCCAACAATGCGGGCCTGTTCGTGGTGCCGCCGATCTACGCCGAGTCGATGTACCAGCGCTCGGTATATGCGCAGGGCGGACCGGCGGGCAGCCTGCGGGTGAACGCGCCCTCGCCATGAAACCGACGTCCTGGTTGCGCCGGCTGCTGCGCCGCTGGCGCGTGGTGGTCGGCGCGCTTGCGCTGATGCTGCTCGCGCTGGTGGCGGTTCGCTACTGGCCGCGCGACCCGCTGTCGGCGTCGGTGTCGCAATCAGTCGCCGTGCTCGACCGCCACGGCCGACTGCTGCGACTGGGCCTGGCCGGGGATGAGCGCTATCGCCTGTGGACGCCGATCGAAGAGATGCCGCCGGCGCTGATCGATGCGGTGCTGCTGCACGAGGACGCGTGGTTTCGCTGGCATCCGGGCGTCAATCCGGTCAGCCTTGCGCGCGGTGCGTGGTCCACCTATGGCAGTGGCGAGGCACGCATCGGCGGCTCGACCCTGACCATGCAACTGGCGCGCCTGCGCTGGAAACTGGATACCCGCACGCCCCTCGGCAAGATCGAACAGATGGCGCGTGCGTTGCAGCTGGAAGCCTGCCACGGCAAGAAGGAAATCCTCGAGGCCTACCTCAACCTCGCGCCTTACGGCGGCAATATCGAAGGCGTGGGCGCGGCCAGCCAGATCTATTTCCGCAAACTGCCGGCGAAATTGACACTGCCCGAGGTGCTGACGCTGGCCGTGTTGCCGCAGGCGCCGTCACGCCGCGGACGCCTGCGTGAGGACCGCGCTGCCGGCGCGGCCTACCTCGGACTTGGACTGGAAGCGGCGCGTGCGCGGCTGTATGCGCGTTGGCGCGAGCGCTATCCGCCGGACCCGGCGCAGGACGCCCTGATGCACCTGCCGCTGCGCCTGCATGCCGCGCGCGAACTGCCGTTCAAGGCGCCGCATTTTGTCGAACGCGTGTTGGCCGATCGCGGATTGCATGGCAGGACCCGGCCGCAACTGACCACCACGCTCGACCTGCGCATGCAGGCATTGATCGAGGAACGCGTGCGCAGTTACCTGCGTCGCGGCAGCCGGCGAGGACTCGATAACGCGGCGGTCTTGTTGGTGGATACGCGCGACATGGGCGTGCGCGCGCTGGTCGGTTCGGCGGATTACTTCAACGACGCAATCCACGGCCAGGTCAATGCGAGCAATGCCAAACGATCGCCTGGCTCGACGCTGAAGCCTTTCATCTACGCGCTTGCGCTGGACCAGGGCGTGCTGCACCCGGCCACCGTGCTGCGCGATGTGCCGACCGCCTTCGGGCCGTATACGCCGGAGAATTTCGACGGACGATTCCTCGGTCCCATCACCGCCGCGGACGCGCTGGTGCGCAGCCGCAACATTCCCGCCGTCACCGTCGCCTCGCAACTTACGCAACCGAGCTTCTACGAATTCCTCGGCCGCGCCGGCGTCAGCAACCTGGCCAGCGAACGCCATTACGGCTTGGCCCTGGTATTGGGCGGTGGCGAGGCGAGCATGGAAGAACTCGCGCGCCTGTACGCGATGCTGGGCGACGATGGCCGCATGCGATCGCTGCGCTGGCGCAATGACGATCGACTCGAATCCGGCACGAGCCTGATCAGCCCGGAGGCGGCCTTCATCACCCGAGACATGCTGCGGAAAAATCCGCGGCCCAATGGCGACCTGATGTCCACCGGCGCAAACCTGCCGGTGGCGTGGAAGACCGGCACGTCCTGGGGATTCCGAGATGCCTGGAGCGTCGGCCTGGTCGGCCCTTACGCGCTGGTGGTGTGGATGGGCAACTTCGATGGCGCCGGCAATCCGGCGCTGGTCGGCGTCGATGCGGCGGCGCCCCTGTTCTTCGAGATTATCGATGGCCTGCGCGCGGCGCGGATCGGCCTGGCAGAGCCACGGCGACAGGCATCGCTCGGCATCAAGCGCGTGCAGGTATGTCGCGCCAGTGGCGACTTGCCGAATGCCTGGTGCCCGCAACGGGGCGAGACCTGGTTCATCCCGGGCAAGTCGCCAATCAAGGTCAGCCGCGTGCATCGCGCGGTGGCCGTGGACAACGTGACCGGCAAGCTTGCCTGCGGCGCCTTCGATCCATCGCGCATGCGCATGCAGGTATTCGAGTATTGGCCATCCGATTTGGCTCGCGTGTTTGCGCAAGCCGGCATCCCGCGCCAGCGACCGCCGTCGGACAGCGACTGCCCGCAGGGCCAGGACTGGCTGGGCTCGGCGCCGATGATCACCTCACCCTATCGCGCGACCACCTATGCCTTGCGCCTGTCGCATCCCGAACAAGCGCAACTGAGCCTGGCGGCGACGGTGGATGCGGATGTGTCGCGGCTGTTCTGGTTCGTCGGCGACAGCTTCATCGGATCCGTCGCCGCTGGAACCGCGATGGCCTGGCGGCCGCAGCGCGCCGGCCATTACACGCTGTCGGTGGTGGACGACCATGGCCGGCAGGATGCGCGCGAGATCGACGTCTCGCTCGCACAGTAAGTCGCTGGCCGGCAAGTCGCTCGTCGCGAAGGGCTAGCGCGCGAGCAGAACCGTGCCGAACATTGCGGGCACCACCAGCGTGATGCGGCCCCCTTCAGCGACCGTCGTCGCGCCTGTCAGCGCGTCGACAAATTGCGTCGCGCGGATACCGGCCGGAAGATCGACGGTGACTGACGCTGACTCCTTTCCGTTATTGGTCGCGGTGATTGCGAACGCATCGCCCTGTTGCCGCGCCAGGACCAGCACGTGCTCGTCGATATGCAGCGGCGCCGACAGCGAACCCCGGCGCAACACCTCATGTGCCTTGCGCATCGCCACCAGCCGCTTGAAGTCGGCGAGCAGCGCTTCATCGGGCGCGCCGCCACGATCAGCCCAGGGATAGGATGCGCGGTTGAACGGATCGTTGCCGCCGGTCACGCCTACTTCGTCACCGTAATAGACGGCGGGCGCACCCGGATAACTCATCTGGAAGAACCAGGCCAGGCGCAGGCGCTGCTTGGCCAGGGCGATCGTCGCCACGTCGCTGTCCGACTCGTAGCCGAACACGTGCAGGCTTCGCGCCACGTCGTGGCTGGACAGGATGTTCATCAGCGCATGCAGCGACTGCGGCGGATAGGCTTCGCGGATGTAATCCAGGCTGGGGTACATGTCGGTGGCCTTCACGCCGTTGGCGTAATCGAGCACCGCATTGCGGAAGATGTAGTTCATGGTCGAGTCGAAGCTGTCGCCCAGGAAGAACTTCGACGCGTCGAACCAGGTTTCCGCGATCGTGATCGCATCGGGCTTGTGCTTCTTGATGGCCGCGCGCCATTCGCGCCAGAAATCGTCCGGCACCCAGGGCGCGACATCCATGCGCCAACCGGCGGCGCCGCGGTCGAGCCACTGCTTCATCACCGAATCGTCGTCGCCATAGGCGAAGCGGCGGAAACTCGGAGATGCCTTGTTCAACTCCGGCAGGTCCAGCACGCCGACCCAGCCCTTGAACATCTTGTCGGGTTCGGACTGCGTGGTGTCGAAGCTGTACCAGTCGGCGTAGGGCGAGCCCGGGTTGATCCGACTGCCGGTGAACGCGCCCTTGCCGCCGTATTTGCCGAGGCGATCGAAGTAGATGGAATCGCTGCCGGTGTGGTTGAGCGACACATCGGGAATCACGCGAATGCCGCGCTTCGCCGCCTCGGCAGTGAGCCGGCTGAAGTCGTCGTTGCTGCCGAAATGCGGATCGATGTTGCGGTAGTCGGCGGTGTCGTACTTGTGGTTGCTGGACGCAGTGAACAGCGGCGTCATGTACAGCGTGTTGGCGCCGGTACTGGCGATGTAGTCGAGCTTCTCGATGATGCCGGCGATGTCGCCGCCAAAGAAATCGTTGTTGTGCACCGGGTCGGAGCCATCGCCGGTGCCCGGGCGCCACGGCTTGTCGTTCCAGTTGGCGTGGAACTCCACATCCTTGTCGTGGTAGCGGTCCACGCCGGGCTTCGGGTCGTTGCCGGGTTCGCCGTTGCGGAAGCGATCGGGGAATATGTAGTAGTACAGCGCGTCGGCGGCCCAGTCGGGCACTTGGTAATCCGCTGCGTAGACGGTCATCCGGTAGCGACGCACGCTGCGCTTGGTCGCCGGCTGGTCCACGACCACGCCGATGCCGTTGGTGCCACGTTCGCGGGTCCAGTAGACGGAATTATTGTTGTTCTGGTAAAGGAAGCTGGCGCCACCGATCTTCACTTCGAAGGTGTAACCGTAGATGCCGGGCTGGTCGAACGCATGCGAGCCCACCCAGCGCATCGCGCCACCCTCGCCCGCCGCTTCGCGCACCAGGGGGATGCGCTGGATCTCGGTATATTCGAGCAGGTCCTGGTTGCCCTCCATCCGGCGTTTTTCCAGCACGAGCACGACGCTGTCCACATCCTTTGCGGCGCGCAATCCGAACGTCACCGGCGTTCCGGCGACCACCGCGCCGAACGGCGAGCGATCGGCCAGCAGTCGCGAGTCATGCACCAGGCTCAGCGCGACCGGATCGGTGACTTGCTTGCGCACCGGATCGGTGAAGGTCTTGGGGCCGGCCGTCAGTGTCGGTTGTCCATCGGGAAAGGACAGGCGCAAGGTGTGCGCGCCGGTGAAGGCGAACGAGAGGTTGCCGGCGCCGCCGGGCACCGTGCCGCGGCCGAGCACGATCGGCTTGCTGGCGGCCAGGGTAGCGCCGCCGCCGATGCCGCCGTAGGTGAACGATGGCGTCCATGATTCATCGGCGATCTTGAATTCCTGATGGCCGATCTGGTTGACGTTGATGTAATACGCATCGCAACTGTAGGTGAAGGCGTATTCGTCCAGCGCCGCCCAATTGTTGAGGCTGCCGCGCAGGTACAGCATTGGCTCGCCGGCCGGCACGGGTTCGCACTTGGCGTTGGTCGGTGCAGTCGGCATGGTCGCGGCGAACCCTGGCTGGGCGATGAGGCATGACAATAATGCCAGTGCGGGAAACTTCACGCGCCACCTCCGGCAGTGAGTCTGGAATTTCGTGCCTGCATGTCCATCTGGATGTCCTCGAGGCGACGGCCGCGCGTATCGATGCCGCTGCGCATCAACATCACCGCCGATACCGCCATGGGCAACGCGATGAAGAGCGCCGACAGCGTCAGGTTGCCGAACAGCCCAAGCACGCCGAACAGCGCGCCGAGGATGCCGCCAAATTTGGAACAGGCGGCGATGACGCCCGAGCCGGTGCCGCGCAAGTGCACGGGATAGATTTCAGCGGCGTACGGAATCAGCATGGCGATTACGCCACTGCTGCTGACCAGCAAGCCCACCGTCGCCAGCAACATTGCGGCTTGCGACTGCAGGTCCAGCAGGCCCATCACGAAGAAGGCGAGCAGCGACGCGCTGGTCAACGCGATGAAGAGCACGAGCGCCTTGATGCTGCTCCAGCGGTGGTAAAGCCAGATGACCAGCGCGATGCCGGGCATCGCGAGGATCGCCGAGCGCGCCAGCAGGGCTGTCGCCGTGCCTGCGTCCATACCCATCGCGCGCAGGTTGGTCGGCAGCCACAGCAGGAAACCGAAATTGGCCAGGCCCCAGGCGATGCCGCAGACCATCAAGCCACGCGTCACGCGGGCATTTGATCCGCGCAGCAGGTCCCATGCAGAAGGTTTTGTTTCCTCGTCGTGGGCTGCGGCCGTCGGGTCGGCGGGCTCGTCCTTGTCCAGCACGCCCGAATAGCGTGACAGGACGGCCTGCGCCTCGCGGTGCAAGCCTGCATTGGCCAGGAAGCGCGGCGATTCGGGAATGAACTTGTCCAGGAACACGATCATCAGGCCGGTCGGCAAGCCAAGCAGCCACAGCGCACGCCAGCTGAAAAGAGGCTCGAGCACGGCGGCCGCACCCGCCGCCAGCAAGTAGCCGGCAGAGGTGCCCACGCCACCCAGCGCCACCAGCAGCCAGCCGCGATGGCGCGCGGGAATCATCTCGGCCATCAGCGTGAAGGTAATGGGCAGCAGGCCGCCAGCGGAGGCGCCCATCAGGAAGCACATCGCCAAATTCCACTCGAAGGATGGCATCGCCCCGCAGATGGCGGTGCCAATGAACATCAGCGCCGACAACAGGATGGCCGCGCGGCGACCAAAGGTGTCGGCGATCCGGCCCCACACGACCGAGCCCACGGTTGTGCCGGTTAGCGCGATCAACGCGAGCAGCCCCGCGGTTTCCTTGGTGATGGAATATTCCTCGGTCATGCCCGGCATGACGAAGCCCAGGCTGGCGGGCTTGAGCACGTCCACGGCCAGGGCGACCACCAGCACGATCACCAGCTTCCAGTGCTCGCGGTTCAGCGGCACGCCGTCGGCAACGTGGAACTGAACGACGTGCGCGCCAATGCGTTGCGCGCGCATCTGCTCCAGGCGTGGCATCAGGCCGAAGGCGGCGAGTGCGAGGCCGACGGGAATCAGGGCCATGCCGACCAGCATGGTCATGTCCATCGGCATGCCCACCATCCTGAAGCCGTTGTAGCGCCCCATCCAGAACATGGGCATGTGCGCGAGCACGCCCGCGACGATTGCCATGCAGCCGAACCAGACAGCCCAGGGATGGTGGAAGGAAATGGACTGGGGTTTGCTCACTGCTTTCCTATTGGACGCGCTTGTAGGGACTGTAGCCGGCCTTGGCCGAGATATCGGGCCCGAGCACCAGCACGGATTCAGCCGGCACGGTAACCGTGATGGTCGACGAAACCAGCGGCACCTGCGCGGCATCGGGATCCAACAAGTTCGACAACCTGGACATGTTCATGAACTTGGAGTCGGGAATCAGCACGACCTCGGTAACGGGCTTGTCCGACGGATTGGCCAGCACCAGCACGGCATCGCGCAAGCGGTCGGTATATCTCTCGAATGCCAGCAACTGGCTGGACTCGATGCGGCGGATATCACCGACGCGCAATGCGCGGTATTGCTTGCGCAGCTGGATCAACTGCCGCGTCCAGGCCAGCGCGGCGTTGTCGTCCTTCACAAGGTCCCAGCGCATCGGTGCGCGCATTTCCGGATCGCCAGCACCAACCATGCCCAGCTCCGATCCGTAGTAGAGGTTGGGCGAACCGGGCAGCGTGAACTGCAGCACCTGCGCCAGCCGCCGTTGTGATGGCGCGGGCAAGGTAGTGGCGATGCGATGGGTGTCGTGGTTGTCGAGCATCAGCCAGGACTTGAGCATGTTGTCGATGCCGGCATCGCTGACCAGGCGTTCGATCATGCGCTGGCCGGTCTGCACGTCTATCTCGCGGCGCGCGATGCGAAGGATCAGTTCGCGCAGGGTGAAGCTCATCACCGCATCCACATGCGGAAACCATTCCTTCGGATAGTTGGCGATTTCTCCCACGACCAGCGAGCCGGGTTTCCTCGCATGCGCGGCGCGGGTCAATTCACCCAGATAGGCGAAGCCGATGTCGTAGGCAACGTCCAGGCGCCAGCCGTCCACGCCCTGCGCGAGGTAGCCCTGCACGACCGAGTCGGGCTTGCCGTAGATATAGTCGCGCACCACTGGATTTTCCAGATTCAACTCGACCAGGTTTTCCGCGTCCATCCAGATCCGCGCACCGCCTGGAAAATCGGCGCCCCAGACGAACCAGTCACGATAGGCGCTGGTCGGGTTGGCCTGGGCCTCGAGAAAGATCGGCGAATTGCGGCCCATGTGGTTGAACACGCCGTCCAGCACGACCTTCATGCCCTTGGCATGCGCGCTGTCGACCAGCGCCTGCATGTCGGCGCGTGTGCCGAATTCCGGCGATATTTCCTTGAAGTCGACCGCGTCGTACTTGTGGTTGGTGTAGGCCAGGTGCACGGGATTGACGTAGAGCACGTCGGCGCCCAGCCCCTGGATGTAATCGAGCTTGCCCAGCGTGCTGCGCAAGTCGCCGCCCCAGAAATCTATCTCGTGGCTCCACAATTTCGCGTCGGCAAGGTAAGTGCCGCGGGTCGGCACTTCGTCCCAACGGCGCAGGACCTTTGGCGAGGGATACAGGTGGCGCTTGGTTTCGATCGACGCCGACGGCGCGAAACGGTCGACCAGCACCTGGTAGACGATGGCACCGTTGCGCCAGTCGCCCTCGCGTTTTTCATAGCGGCCGGCGACGGCGCGATCGCTGTCGTTGGCATAGCTTTCGGCCGAGGCCGGACGGGCGCTCGATGCCGCCAGGCTGGCGGCGGGAATCGCGGCGGCCAGGAGCAGTGACGCAATCATTTTCATCGAAGACATGGGTGCTCCTGCCTGATCCTGGGCCATGCCGCGCTCAGCCCTTTACGCCGCCTGCGGTAAGGCCGGAAACGATCCAGCGCTGCGCCGCCAGGAATACCAGCGTGATCGGCAAACCCGACAGCACGGCCGCCGCCGCGAAATCGCCCCACAGGTATTTCTGTTCGTACAGGTAGTACTTCGAACCCACGGCGAGGGTGAGGTTGTTCTCCTCGCGCAGCAGCACGGAAGCCACCGGATATTCGATGATCGTGCCGATGAAGGCGAGCAGGAATACCACCATCAGGATCGGCACCGCCATCGGCAGCAACACGTGCCGGAACGCCTGCCAATGGGTGGCGCCATCGACCTTGGCGCATTCCTCGATCTCGACCGGGATGGTTTCGAAATAACCGCGGATCGTCCAGATATGCATGGCCACGCCGCCGAGGTAGGCCAGGATCAATCCTGCATGGGTTTCGATGCCGAGCCACGGCACGTACGCGCCGATGGTGTCGAAAATCGCATAGATGGCAACGAGTGCAAGTACTGCGGGGAACATCTGCAACAACAACATTGAATTGAGGATGCCGGCCTTGAAGCGGAAACGCAGCCGCGCGAATGCATACGCGGCGGTGGTCGAGATGGCGACGATCAGCAAGGCCGAGATGCCGGCGATCTTGATCGAGTTGAACAACCAGCGCAGCACCGGGAACGGCGGGACGACCAGGCTGCCGTCGGCGCCTTGGTAGGAGATGCCGAGCGCCAGCTTCCAGTGTTCCAGGCTGATGGTGTCGGGAATGAGCGAGCCGGTGGAAAAATTGCCCGGTCGCAGCGAAATCGACACCACGGCCAACAGCGGGAAGATGGTGATCGCAATCAGCGCGATCAATCCAATATGCGCGGCAATCAGCCGCCAGCGCTGGCTGCGTCCGGTAACGATGGCCATGTCAGCGAGCCCTCACTTCAAGTCCTGGTTGACGCGCGCGATCTTCAGGTGTGCCAGCGACAGCAGCGCGACCATGAAGAAGATCATCGTGGATATGGCCGCGGCCAGGCCGAAGTTCTGGCCTGAATCCTGGAAGGCGATGCGATAGGTGTAGGACACCAGGATGTCGGTGGTGCCGGCGGGAATCTTGGTGTTGAGGAAATCGGGCCGGCCGTTGGTCAGCAGCGCGATCAGCACGAAGTTGTTGAAGTTGTAGGCGAAGGCCGAGATCAGCAGGGGCATCAGCGGCTTGACGATAAGTGGCGCGGTGATCTTGAAGAAATTGGTGAGCGGTTTGGCGCCGGCGATGGCCGAGGCCTCGTACAGGTCGGCGGGGATGGCCTTGATCAGGCCCGCGCACAAAACCATGATGAAGGGATAGCCCAGCCAGGTATTGACGGTCAGGATCATCACCTTGGCCAGCAACGGATCGGCGAACCACGCCGGCTTGATGCCGAACAGCGCATCAAGGATCGCGTTGATCTCGCCGAAGTTCTGGTTGAAAAGTCCCTTGAAGACCAGGATGGATATGAAGCCCGGCACGGCGTAGGGCAGGAACAGCAAAGTGCGGTACAGCGTGCGGAAACGCAGCGCCTCCCAGTTCAGGACCACCGCCAGCGTCATGCCGATGATCAGCGAAAAAACCACCGTCAGGGTCGCGAAGACCAGCGTCCAGGCGAAGATGGAAAGGAAAGGCCCGCGGAAGTCCGGGTCGGAGAACATGCGCACGAAATTCGCGAAACCGACATTGACCTTGAAGCCGGGCTGCAACTGCGCGCCGTCCGGGGTTTCGAAGAAGCCGGTCTTCATGTTGGGCGAATAGGTCTCGCCCGTGCCGGCGCGGGTGATGGAGCCGTCGGCGTTGGCCTTCCAAACCGCATTCAGCGGCCCGAACTCGCGCACGCCGGCATAACTGAGCAGGCGGCCGTCGGGCAGCTTGAGCTTGATCTGCATCAGCACGTCGCGATGCCGCAAGACATCCTTCAGCGGCAGCGGCTCGTTGATGTGGAAACTGGCTCTTTCCAGCGGCAGCATTTCGGTCTGTTCGGGCGGGCTGGCGGCGCGCAGGGCCAGCGGCGTGGACAGCAGGCTCTGTGCCCGCAGCCGCGCGAGTTTTTCCGGATCGGCCTCGTCTTCGGGTTCGTGCAGCGGCGTCAGGACGATGCGGAACTCATCGCCATCGGCATGCAGGGTGTAGCCCAGTGTCTGCGCTTCGTCGGGCAGGGTTTGTTCGAGCAGGTAGGCGCGCGCACGATCCTGGCTCAGCAAATTGTTCGACGAATAATTGGTGAAGCCGATCTGCACGGTGTACAGCAGCGGAAAGGCCACGAACAAGGCCATGCCTGCCAGGCCGGGAAACAGGTAGCGATAGGCGAAGGCGACGTTCGACAGGTAGATGTAGAAACCCACCGACACCATGGCCAGCACCGCCAGCGCCCAGAACGGATGGCCGGTCAGGTAGATGTTGAACACCAGGAACAGGAAGGCCAACGCCATCGCCAGCACCAGCGGCCACTTCAGCAGTCTGCCCAGCGCGGTCATGCGTGCCTGCTCATTTGGTCTTGATCCGCGCGGCCGCGCCATCCAGCGCGGCCTTGGGTGACTGGCGGCCGTTGGTGATGGCTTCCAGCGCCGCATCCATCGCGGTGAAGAACTTGCCGGTTTCTGGAATATTCGGAATCGGTTCGCCGAGGCGGGCGTTCTCCATGGTCGCGCTGATGTTCGGGTCGGTGGCCAGCTCGGTGAAGAAGGCCTTGTTCGCCGGTGTGCCCAATGGCACGTCGGCATTGATGGTCTTGAGGCTTTCCACCCGCAGCAGGTGGTTCTCGATGAATTCGCGGGCGATGTCCTTGACCTTGCTGGGCGCGGCGATCATGCAACCGAGCACGCCGACGAAGGGCTTGGCGGTCTTGCCGTTCACGCTGGGAATCGGCGCGACGCCAAAATCGATCCCGCTGCGCTTGGCGTTGTCCCAGGCCCAGGGGCCGGAAATCATCATCGCCACTTCGCCGCGACTGAAGCCGCTTTCCATTTCCGCGTAACCGGCACCCTTGGGCATCGTTCCGCCCTTCACCATGCGCGACAACACTTCGGCCGCCGCGACAGCGCCTGGCGTGTTGACGCCGATATCGCGCACGTTCAAGTCACCCTTGTCGTTGCGACCGAAGATATAGCCGCCCGAACCCGCCAGCATCGGCCAGGTGAAGAAGCTCTTGTTGTAGTCCCAGAGGATCGCCTTCTTTCCCTGCGCGGCGAAGGCGCGATCCATCTCGATAACTTGCTCGAAGGATGCCGGCGGCGTGGGCACCAGCTTCTTGTTGTAGATCAGGCCGATCGATTCGATGGCGAGTGGATAGCCCCAGGTCTGGCCCTGGTACTGGAAGGCCTTCCAGGCCGAGGCATCGATTTCATTGCGCAGTTTTTGGCGCGGCCGGATCGGCACGATCAGGCCCGATCGCGCCCACTCGCCAGCCCGGTCGTGCGGCCAGCAAAAAACATCGGGACCCTTGCCGGCGCCGCTCGACGACTGGAATTTGTCGGGCGCACCTTCTGGATGCTGCACGGTAACCTTCACGCCTGATTCGCGCTCGAAGGCATCGCCCACTTTCTGCAGTCCGTTGTAGCCTTTGTCACCGTTGATCCAGACCAGCAACTTCAGGTCCCCGGCCTGCACGATCGGCGCGATCGCCAGGCCGATTGCGCCGAGCAGCGCGATCAATCGCGCACGAGGCAGGGACGCAAGGCGAGCCGCTTGATTCACGCGGCAGCACCCGTCGGCACGGCGGCGGCGCGACGGCGCGCGAACGCCTTGCCATTGGCATCGAACAGATAGCAGTCGCGCGCGGCGATGCCGAGCGCCAGCACCTGGCCATCGCGCACCCGCGACTGGCCGCTGAGCGTGCAGGTCAAGGCTTCCTCGACGCCGGGCATCGTGCAGTAGGCCTGGGTCGAGCTGCCAAGTGATTCGACGAAGGTGACGGTGACCGACATCAGGTTGGGGCCGGCCTCGACGCGAAGGTGTTCCGGGCGCACGCCCAGCGTCACTTCATCGCCGATCTTTCCGGCCGACGCATCCACGTCGCAGTGGATCACTTCGCCTGAGCCCAGTTGCACGTTGGCGCCCTGCGCGGAGATTTCGGTGAGGCGACCGGGGATGAAGTTCATGCGCGGCGAGCCGATGAAGCCGGCGACGAAAAGGTTGTCGGGGTGTTCGTAGAGTTCGAGCGGTGAACCGACTTGTTCAATGCGGCCCGCATTCAATACGACGATGCGATCGGCCAGGGTCATGGCTTCGACCTGGTCATGCGTTACATAGACCATCGTGGTCTTGAGGTCTTCGTGCAGCTTGGCGAACTCGTAGCGCATGCGCACGCGCAAGGCGGTGTCGAGGTTCGACAGAGGTTCGTCGAACAGGAAAACCTCGGGCTTGCGCACGATGGCGCGGCCAATGGCGACACGCTGTCGCTGGCCGCCGGACAAATCCTTGGGCTTGCGCTCGAGCAGGTGGTCGATGTGCAGCAATTTCGCCGCCTGCTGCACTTCGCGATCGATCTGGTCCTTCGGCACCTTGGCCAGCTTCAAGCCAAAGGCCATGTTGTCGTAGAGGTTCATGTGCGGGTACAACGCGTAGCTCTGGAACACCATCGCGATGCCGCGCTCGGCCGGGGGCACGTCGTTGACCCGACGCCCGCCGATGGTCAGTGCCCCGGCGCTGATGTCTTCCAGGCCGGCGATGACCCGCAGCAGGGTGGACTTGCCGCAGCCCGAAGGCCCGACGAAGACCATGAACTCGCCGTCCCGGATCTGCAGGTCAACCCCATGCAGGATGCGAACATCACCGAAATCCTTGACGATTCCGGACAAGCCTACGTCTGCCATGTCACCCCTCCGTGCCGCAGCGTCATGTAGTTTAACGACATCCGACCGGGGATGGCTGCTGCAATCGCACAATTGCTAGGCCTTGCTACCATTGGATAAGATCAGCTTTGTGAACCCCGGCTCGTAATTTAACTACATCCAGCTGCCTGTTCGGGGATAATCTGCCGACCCTGCCCTCCGTGCCCTGCCCGGCCGGCAGTCCACTCCTTCCAGAGTAAATGCCCCAGCCGTGAACGCCAACACAAGTTCCAAGCCGCCGATCGCCCCCGACGAAGCCCTGGCCGATGCCTTTGCCAAGGCCTTCCGGGACGAATTGAGCCAGTCCAGCCGGGGCGCCAGCCGCGAGGCCTGCCTGCGCGCTGCCGCGACCGCCTGCCGGGGATTGCTGGGTGAACGCTGGGCCCGGACCCAGGCAGCAGACCGCCAGCGGCTGGATGAAGGCGCGACCCGCCGCGTGCACTACCTTTCAATGGAGTTCCTGATGGGCCGCGCGCTGGGCAATGCCCTGGCCGCGCTGGGCCTGGCCGGCGACCTGCAAAAGGCGCTCGCGCCAACCGGACAGGACTTGGGCGGCGTGCTGGAACGCGAACCCGACGCCGCGCTGGGCAATGGCGGACTGGGTCGTCTGGCGGCCTGCTTCCTGGACTCGTTCGCCGAACTCGACGTGCCCTCCTTCGGCTACGGGCTTCGCTATCGCTACGGCATGTTTGCCCAGCAGATCCAGGACGGCCGACAAGTTGAAGTACCCGACGCATGGATGCAGGCCGGCGCTTGCTGGGACGTGCCGCGACCGGAACTTTCCTATCCGGTCGGTTTTGGCGGCCGGGTGCTGACCGAGGGTGGCGCGCGGCGCTGGATTCCGGGCGAGCGGATGGTGGCCGAGGCTTTTGATTTCATCGTGCCCGCACACCAGGGCGAACACGTGTCCACGCTGCGCCAATGGCAGGCGCGCGCCGAGGACCCGATCGACTTCGCGGCCTTCTCGCGCGGCGACCATGCGCAGGCAGCGCGCCTGCAGGTGCAGGCCGATGCGCTGAACTGGGTCTTATACCCGGACGACAGCAGCCAGGCCGGCCGCGAACTGCGCCTGAAACAGGAAGCCTTCCTGGTCAGCGCCTCGCTGCAGGACCTGATTGCGCGACACATCCACGAACACGGCAACCTGCACCAGCTCGGCCGTCGCAACGCCATCCACCTCAACGACACGCATCCGGCGCTAGCGCCTGCGGAGTTGATGCGCCTGCTGACCGACGTGCATGGGCTGGCCTGGGACGACGCCTGGACCATCACCCGCCAGGCGATGTCGTACACCAACCACACGCTGATGCCCGAAGCGCTCGAGACCTGGCCGCTGCGCCTGTTCGAGGACTTGCTGCCGCGCCACCTTGAAATCATCTACGAGATCAACCATCGCTTCCTGGCCGATGTCGCGAAGCGATTCCCGGGCGACGACGCGCTGTTGTCCCGCGTGTCGCTGATCGATGAAAAAGGCGAGCGTCGCGTGCGCATGGCGGCGCTGGCGATCGTGGCTTCGCACAAGGTCAACGGTGTGTCGGCGCTGCATTCGAATTTGATGGTCGAGACGATCTTTTCCGATTTCGCAAAACTCTTTCCCGACCGCTTCATCAACGTGACCAATGGCGTGACGCCGAGGCGCTGGCTGATGCAGGCCAATCCGGGCCTGTCGTCCTTGCTCGATTCGCGCATCGGCGACGGCTGGCGTCGCGACCTCGGCGAATTGTCGAAGCTCGCACCCATGGCCGCCGACCCGGTGCTGGGCGCGCAGTTCCTGGCGACGAAGCGACACAACAAGGTGCAGCTGGCCGAACTGATCCGTCGTGAACTCGGCATCGCCGTGGACCCCGACAGCCTGTTCGACGTGCAGGTAAAACGCATCCACGAATACAAGCGGCAGCTGCTGAACCTGCTGCACGTGGTCGCGCGCTACCACGCCATCATCGACAAGCCGGGCGCACCGGTGGTGCCGCGCACGGTGATCCTGTCGGGCAAGGCGGCGTCCGCCTATCACTCGGCGAAACTCATCATCCAGCTGGCGCACGACATCGCGCGCGTGGTGAATTCCGACCCACGCGTGGCCGGCCGACTCAAGCTGGTGTTCTTGCCCAATTATTCGGTGAGCCTGGCCGAAGCGATCATCCCGGCGGCGGATTTGAGCGAGCAGATTTCAACGGCGGGCACCGAAGCGTCGGGCACCGGCAACATGAAGTTCGGAATGAACGGCGCGCTGACGATCGGCACCTGGGACGGCGCGAACATCGAGATGGCGCAGGCCATGGGCGAACAGAACATGTTCGTGTTCGGCCTGTCCACCGAACAGGTGAGCGAGGTGAAGGCCCTTGGCTATGACCCGCGCCTGCACGTGGAAGAAAACCGAAGCCTGATGCGGGTGATGGATGCCATCGCCGGCGGCCAGTTCTCGCGCGGCGACGAACGTCGTTATCGCCCCTTGACCGACGGTTTGCTCAACCAGGACAACTACCTGCTGATGGCGGACTTCGGCTCCTACCTGCAGGCCCAGTCAGACGTGGACGCCTTGTTCGCGCAGCCGGAAGCCTGGGCGACGCGCGCGCTGCTGAATATCGCGGCGATGGGCGAGTTTTCTGCGGACCAGACCATCGCGCGCTATCTTGCACAGGTCTGGCGCGTGCCGGCGGCCGGGTGAGTCGATCCGGCCCCGCGGTCGGCGCCCCATCGGAGACTGCGCTTGATTGACGAGGCCCAGGTTCTCGCCCTGATCGGCGGCCAGCATGCCGATCCCTTTGCCGTGCTCGGCATGCATGCGGCGAGCGACGGCCGACTATGGGTACGCGCCTTGTTGCCCGGCGCGAATTCGGTCGTGGTGCAGGATGCGCGCACCGGCGCGGCGCTGGTCGACTTGAAGCGTCGCCACGCGGACGGATTTTTCGAAGCCGCGATTCCGCGTCGGCGCAAGCCCTTCGACTATCGCCTGGGCGTAAGCTGGCAGCATGGCCACGAGCAGGTACTCGCCGACGCTTACGCGTTCGGCCCGCAACTTTCCGATGCCGACCTGCTGGCCCTGCATGAAGGCCGGCATGCGCGCGCCTACCTCGTGCTCGGCGCGCATCCGCTTCGGCAGCACGATGTGGACGGCGTTCGCTTTGCGTTATGGGCGCCCAACGCGAGACGCGCCAGCGTGGTCGGCGACTTCAACGGCTGGGATGGCCGACGCCATCCGATGCGGCTTCGCCACCTGGCGGGCGTGTGGGAAATTTTCATACCGCATGCCGGCATCGGCGACCGCTACAAGTTCGAATTGATCGGTCCGGACGGCAGCCTGCTGCCACTGAAATCCGACCCCTATGCGTTTTTTGCGGAGCTGCGCCCGGACACGGCCAGTCGCGTGGCGACATTGCCGAACGCGGCACCACTTTCTTCGGAACGCGCCCGTGCCAATGCACGCGCTGCGCCGGTATCCATCTACGAGGTGCATCCGGGATCCTGGCGTCGCGGCGCAGGCGCGTTCCCCACCTGGGACGAATTGGCCGCGACCTTGCCTGCGCATGCCTCAGACCTCGGCTTCACGCATGTGGAACTGATGCCGGTAAGCGAACATCCCTTCGATGGGTCCTGGGGTTACCAGACGCTGGGCTTGTACGCGACCAGCGCGCGATTCGGGCCGCCGGAGGGCTTCGCGCGCTTCGTTGCAGCCTGCCACGCGCGCGGCTTGGGCGTGTTGCTGGACTGGGTGCCCGCGCATTTCCCATCGGACGCACACGGACTGGCGATGTTCGACGGCACTGCCCTGTACGAATACGCCGACCCGCGCGAAGGTTTCCATCGCGACTGGAACACGCTGATCTTCAACTTCGGTCGCCGCGAGGTTCGCGATTTCCTGGCCGGCAACGCGCTGTACTGGCTGGAACGCCACGGCGTGGACGGCCTGCGCGTGGATGCGGTGGCATCGATGCTCTATCGCGATTATTCACGCCCGGCCGGCGAGTGGATTCCGAATGCGCACGGCGGCCGCGAAAATCTTGAAGCAATTTCCTTGCTTCGCCGCGTGAATGAAACCGTCGGCAGCGCCACGCCCGGCGCCATCACGGTGGCGGAAGAGTCCACGGCATTCCCGGGTGTGTCCGCGCCAACCAGCGTGGGCGGGCTGGGCTTCCACTACAAATGGAACATGGGCTGGATGAACGACACGCTGCATTACATGCGCGAGGACCCCATCCACCGGCGCTGGCACCACGACAAGATGAGCTTCGGCCTGGTCTATGCCTTCAGCGAAAATTTCGTGCTGCCCCTGTCGCATGACGAAGTGGTGCACGGCAAGGGTTCGCTGCTGGGCAAGATGCCTGGCGACGCCTGGCAGCGTTTCGCCAACCTGCGTGCGTACTACGGCTTCATGTGGGGGCATCCGGGCAAGAAGCTGTTGTTCATGGGCCAGGAATTCGCCCAGCCCGACGAATGGAACCACGATGCCGAACTGCCCTGGTCGCTGCTGGACAGTGCGCCGCATGCGGGCGTGCAGTCGCTGGTGCGAGACCTCAATCATCTGTATCGCGACGTGCCGGCGCTGCATGCGCTCGATTGCGAGGCCGCCGGCTTTGAATGGCTGGTGTCGGACGATGCCGAAAATTCTGTGTTCGCGTGGGCGCGGCACGATGGCCTCGGCGGCATGGCGCTGGTGGTGAGCAACTTCACGCCGGAGCCGCGCCGCGCCTATCGCCTGGGCGTGCCAGGCGGCGCCGGCCATTGGCGCGTCGCCCTGGACAGCGACGACGTGCGCTATGGCGGCAGCGGCATGATTGCGCCATCGGCAGGCCTGGGCGGCCATGCCCGCCTTCACGCGCAAGACATCCCCTGCCACGGCCGCGGCCACTCGCTCTTGCTCGACCTGCCGCCGCTGGCGACGATATTCCTGTTACCCGCCTGAGCCCCGCCGAATGATCGAGACCAAACCGATGCAGGAAGGACGCCACGAGCCGATGGGCGCTTGCGCGCGCGATGGCGGCGTCAACTTCGCGGTGTTTTCGCAACATGCCGAGCGCATCGAGGTCTGCGTGTTTGATGCCGAGGGCCGCGCTGAATTGTCGCGGCATCGGCTGCATGGCCCGCATGATTCCGTCTTCCATGGCTTCCTTCCCGATGCGGGGCCCGGGCTGGTCTACGGCTTGCGCGCGCATGGTCCGTATCGGCCTGAAGCCGGCCACTTGTTCAATCCGCACAAGCTCCTGCTCGACCCGTACGCGCGCGAGATCGTCGGCAAGTTCCAGTGGCAGCCCATCAACCACGGTTACACCCTGGGCGATGCGCATGGCATCCGCACCCCCGATCCGCGCGACAACGCCGGCATCGCGCTGAAGGCACGGGTCGCGCAACCGGACAGCCCAGCGCCGGGCTGGTTCAATGCGCCGCGGCATCGCGATGCCGACGTCGTTCTGTACGAAGTGCATGTGAAAGGATTTTCCAAAGCGCTGCCTGGCGTTCCCGAAGATTTGCGCGGCACCTATGCGGGCCTGGCGCATCCGGCGGCGATCGCCCACTTCAAATCGCTGGGAGTGACAACGCTTTCGCTGTTGCCGGTGCAGTACTGCGTGGATGAGGGCCACCTGGCCGAACGCGGCCTGGTCAATTACTGGGGCTACAACACGCTGGGTTTCTTCTGCCCGGATCCGCGGCTCGCGCAGCAGCCGAGCGACCCGACCGCCGTCATCGCCGAATTCCGCCGGATGGTGGACGAGTTGCACCGGCACGGCCTGGAAGTGGTGCTGGACGTGGTCTATAACCACACTCCCGAGGGCAGTGAACTCGGCCCGACCCTGAGCTTCCGCGGGCTGGACCACGCCAGCTGGTATCGGCTGATGCACGAAGATCGCAGCCGCTGCGAAAACCTGACTGGCTGCGGTAACACCTTGAATGTTTCGCATCCCAAGGTCAGCCAGTTCGTGCTCGACTCCTTGCGCTATTGGGTGCGCGAGATGGGCGTGGATGGATTCCGCTTCGACCTGGCGCCGGTGCTCGGCCGTACCAGCCATGGCTTCGATCCCTGCGCGCCGTTCTTCCATGCGCTGCGACAGGATCCGATCCTGGCCCGCGCGCGACTGATCGCCGAGCCCTGGGACGCCGGTCCGCAGGGTTACCAGGTCGGGCGATTCCCCGGTCGTTTCCAGGACTGGAACGACAAATTCCGCGATGCGGTACGTGGCTACTGGCTGCGCCAGGGCGTGGACCGCGGCGCATTCGCACGGCGCTTCACCGCCTCCGACGATTTGTTCCACCAGCGCAGCCCGCAGGCTTCGGTCAACTTCATCAGCGTGCACGACGGCTTCACGCTGGCCGACCTGACCAGCTATTCGCGCAAGCACAACCTGGCCAATGGCGAGAACAACCACGACGGCCGCGACGACGAGCTGTGCGGAAATTTTGGAGCAGAAGGCAAGTCCAGCGACCCCGAGATCCTCGAACGCCGCCGTCGGGTTCGCCGCGCGATGATGGCCACGCTGCTGCTGGCGCAGGGCACGCCGATGCTGTGCGCCGGTGATGAAATTGGCAACAGCCAGCAGGGCAACAACAACGCCTACTGCCAGGACAACCCGACCGCGTGGCTGGACTGGGAACACGCCGACCACGATTTCCAGGCCTTCGTCGCGCGGCTGATTGCCTTGCGCCGCAGCGAGCCGCTGCTGCACCACGACCGCTGGTTCGCTTCCAGCGCCGAGCCCCAGCGCGCCTCGGTGCATTGGCAATTGCCCAATGCCGGCGAGATCCACATCCAGGACTGGCACGACGTGCACGCGCATGCGCTCGCCTGCGTGGTGTCGCCGCCGACGGACACGGCATCGCACGCGCATGCGCTGATGCTGTTGTTCAATCCCGACCCCGAGGAGGCAAGCTTTGCGCTCGCTCCCGGCAGCTGGACGCTGTTGCTCGACTCCGGCAGCACCTTGCCCAACGAAGGCGCATCCTTGTCCGGCTGGGCGCGGGTTCCTGCGCGATCGCTGCTGGTACTTCGGCAAGCGAAAGGCCACAAGGCTCGCCCACCCTCCCATTCTTCAGACGAAGCACGCCCATGAAACTCGACCAACGACGCTCCGGCGTCCTGCTGCACATCACTTCCCTGCCCGGCCCCTACGGCATCGGCGATTTCGGGCCTGCCGCCTATCAATACGTGGACTGGCTGGCCGCCGCCGGCCAACGCGTGTGGCAGGTATTGCCGACGACGCCGGTCGGACCCTGCGATTCGCCCTACCAGAGCGTGTCGGCCTTCGCCGGCAGCCCGTTGATGGTCGCGCTGGAACCCCTGATCGAAAACGGCTGGTTGCCGGCGCCGGAACTCAGCGCCGCGTTGTTCGACAGCAAGCGTGTTGACTACGGCCGCGTCATTCCCTGGCGCACGCGACAGCTGCGCCTTGCCGCCGCTGGCTTCTTCGCGCGCGCCAGCGAGGCGCAGCGTTCCGAGTTCGAATTATGGCGGCAGGTGCAGGCCTATTGGCTGGCCGACTATTCCCTGTTCATGGCGCTGGAGTCCGCGCATGGCGGCAAGCCGTTCTGGGAATGGGATGCACCGCTTCGATCGCGCGAGCCGACCGCCCTGGAAGCGGCGCGAGGACAGCATGCCGGCGAAATCGCGTTCTGGGATTTCGTGCAATGGTGTTTCGACACGCAATGCGCGGCCTTGCGTGCCTATGCCGCTTCGCGCGACGTGGCGATACTGGGTGACTTGCCGATCTTCATCGCGCACCACAGCGCCGATTGCTGGGCGCGCCCGGACTTGTATTACCTGGATGAGAATTTCCAGCCGACCGTGGTCGCCGGCGTGCCGCCTGATTCGATGGGTCCCTTGGGACAGCGCTGGGGCAATCCCCTGTATCGCTGGGAACGAATGGCCGCGGAGAATTTTTCCTGGTGGACCGCCCGCGTGAAGCGCGCGCTGGAACAGGCCGACATCCTGCGCATCGACCACTTCCGCGGCTTCGCCGGCTACTGGGAAATTCCCGCCAGTTGTCCCACCGCTATCGAAGGACGCTGGGTACCGGCGCCGGGCAAGGAATTGTTCGCGGCCATCGCGCTGGCGCTGGGCGAATTGCCGATCGTCGCCGAGGACCTGGGCTTGATCACGCCGGACGTGATCGAGCTGCGTGATGGTTGCGGCTTCCCGGGCATGCGCATCCTGCAGTTTGGATTCGGCGGCGATGGCGACCACGAATTCCTGCCGCACAGCTACAGCCGCGAAACCGTCGCCTACACCGGTACGCACGACAACGAGACCGTACGCGGCTGGTGGCAGAACGCGCCCGCGCACGAACGTCATTTCGCCGAAACGTATTTGAACGCATCCGGCGAGGATTGCCATTGGCGGATGATCCAGGCCGCCTGCAATTCGGTCGCCTGCATGGCGATCTTCCAGATGCAGGACGTGCTGGGCCTCGATGGCAGCCATCGCATGAATTTACCCGGCACCACGATCGGTAATTGGTCATGGCGCTTCGAGTGGTCGATGGTCGGACCCGAACATGCGCAGACACTGGGCCGGATCTCGGCTGCGAGTGGGCGCGGTCCGTTCGGCCTGATCGGCTAGCGGCAAGCACGCATGGCCACGACGCCATTTGGCTGGGCCGTGGTTGGCCCCGGCAGGATTGCCAACCGTTTCGGCGAAGCGGTGCAGCGCTTGCCCGGCATGGACCTGGTGGCCGTGCAAGGCCGCGACGCCATGCGCGCGCGTGCCTATGCCGACCGCTGGTCGCCTGGCCAAGATGTCGGCATCCACCAGGACATGGATGGCCTGCTGAACGACAAGCGTGTGCACGGCGTCTACATCGCCACGCCACATGCGTTCCACGCGCAGGCCGCGCGCGCCTGCCTGGCGGCCGGCAAACCCGTGCTGTGCGAGAAGCCATTGACCGTCAATGAGACGCTGGCGAAGGAGCTGATCGGACTCTCGCGCAAGCATCGCGTGTTCCTGATGGAAGCCTTGTGGACGCGCTTCCTGCCGATCTACACGGTGGTCGGACAATGGCTGGAATCAGGCGCGATCGGAAGGATCCGCAGCCTGCAGTCGAACTTTTCCTTCAGCGTGCCCTTCGACCCATGCAACCGGTGCTTCGATGCGGCGCAGGCGGGCGGCGCCGTGCTCGATATCGGCATCTACCCGCTGTCCATCACCCAGTGGTGCCTGCAGCAGGCCAACGGAACGCGTCCGATCCTGGAAAATATCCATGCCACCGGCGTGCTCGCGGCCACTGGCGTGGACCAGCGATTCACCGCCAGTCTCGAATTTTCCGACGATGTGGTTTCGCAGGTGATGTGCGGCTTCGACGGCCCCGGCGAAAACAGCTTGCGTGTGTTCGGCGACACCGGCGTCATCACCGTGGCGCCGCGATTCTGGGAAGCGACGCGCGCGACTTTGCAGTCGAAGGATGGCGAGGTGATCAGCGAGGAACGCGCGTTCGCCATCAATGGATTCGAGGGACAGATACTCGAGGCGATCGACTGCATCGCGCGCGGCGAGATCGAGAGCCAGGTCGTGTCGCACGTCGATACCCTGCAGGTCGTCGAGTGGATGGACGCGGTCCGCAACCGGCTCGGGGTGGTCTATCCCTTTGAATAGGCAAGCGACCACAACCTTGCTGCCGCGCCCGCGACTGGTGATGCTGGCCTGGCCCTTGATGGCCGAGCTGGTGCTGGGTTTTGGCGTCGGCCTGCTCGGCCTGTGGCTGGCCTCTCGCGAATCGGACACGGCATCGGCGGCATTCGCCTTGTCCAACCAGGTGCTCGGTGCGTTCTTCCTGCTGTTCCGCGTGATCAGCATGGGCGTGAGCGTGGTGATTACGCAAAACCTCGGCGCCGGGCATGTCTCGGGCGCGCACCAGGTAGCACGCGCCGCGCTGGGCGCGAGTACCTGGCTGGGCATTGGCGCGGCGATCGTGGTTTTCCTTGGCGCCGGCCCCTTGCTTGACCTCGTGGACGCGCCAAGCGCCGTGCAGGCGCTGGGCCAGCCCTACCTGCAGATGCTGGCCTTCGCGTTGCTTCTCGATGCCTACAACGCGACCATGTCCTCCGTATTGCGGGCGCACCTGCGCACCCGCGAGGCGATGTTCAACATCCTCGCGATGCATTCCCTGCACCTGGCCCTGTGCCTGCCGTTGATGCGCGGCTTCGGTCCCGTGCCGGCGCTGGGCCTGCCGGGCTTCGCGCTGGCGATGGCGATCAGTCGCGGCTTCGGCATGGCCGTGCACCTGTGGTTGTGGCGGCGACAGCTCAACTTGCATACGCAGGCCAGCGACTGGTGGCGCGTGCATGCCGAACGGCTGGGTCCGGTGCTGCACATCGGCCTGCCCGGCGCGGCAGAAATGGTGGCGTATCGCATGGCGATGCTGGTGTCGCTGGCGGTGGTGTCGGGCATGGGCACGCTGCAATTGGCCACGCACACCTACGCCTCGCAGTTGATGAACCTGATCGTGCTGTTCACCGTTGCCGTCGGCTTCGCCGGTGAGATCCTGGTCGGGCACCAGGTTGGCGCTGGCCACCTGCACCAGGCCAATCGCATGGTGCGGCGCAGCCTCGGCCTGGGCCTGGCCGTGTCCTTCATTATCGCGACCCTAGCCGCAGCCACTGCGCCATGGACATTGCAACTATTCACCCGCGATCCCGCCATCATCGCCAGCGCCACCACCCTGCTCTGGATTACCGTACTGCTGGAACCGGGCCGGACCTGCAACATCGTGCTGATCAACGCCTTGCGCGCGACCGGCGACGCGCGCTTCCCGGTGATGGTGGGCGCTGTTTCGATGCTGGTGGTGATGGCGGGCGGATCATGGTTGCTGGGCGTGCATTTGAAGCTGGGACTGGTCGGCGTCTGGATCGCCTATGCCTGCGACGAATGGGTGCGCGGCCTGCTGATGTCGGCGCGCTGGTTCGGCCACGGCTGGGTGGGCGCGGCGCGGCGCACGCGCCATCGCGTGCTGCGCCAGCGACGAGCGCTGCAGGCATGAACACTATGGGGCAACGAGGATATCGATGATGCGCCTGGCGCTGGTTTTCATCCTGCTGTTGGCCGCGGCAACCTGTGCTGCGCAAGCGCGTCCGTCCACGGCAGGCAAGACCGTGCACGTGCTGAGTCCGCCGCTGGCCATTCCCGGACTCGACCGGAATCGCACGATTCGCATCTACTTGCCGCCCGGGTATGACACGAGTCGAAAACGCTACCGGGTGCTGTATATGTTCGATGCGCAGAACCTGTTCGACGACGCGACCTCCTTCGTCGGCGAATGGGGCGTTGACGAGAGCCTGGACGCGCTGGCGAAATCCGATGGCATCGAATTGATCGTGGTCGGCATCGACCACGGCGACGACAGGCGCATCAGCGAACTGCGGCCCTGGGCACATCCGCGCTTTGGCAAGGCAGAAGGCGATCAATTCCTGGATTTCGTGGTGGGCACGGTCAAACCCTTCATCGACCGCAATTACCGCACGCGCACGCGGCGCAAGGACACCGGTATCGCCGGCAGCTCGCTCGGTGGATTGATGGCGCATTACGCCGTGCTCCGGCATCCGGCTGTGTTCAGCCGGGTCGGTATCTTCTCGCCCTCGTACTGGATTGCCGACGAGATTTATCCTGCCACCGAGGCTGCCCGGTTCAAGCGCGGCACACGCATCTACCTGGTGGCAGGCGACAAGGAAGGCCAGAGCGAAGCCGACCACGCGCAGACCGTGGCGAATGTCCGCAAGATGGAATCGGTCCTGCAACGCTTGAAGGGCAGGCGCATCGCATTGAAGACGGTGATCCGTGCTGGCGCCAGCCACAATGAGGCAGCATGGCGGACCGAGTTTCCCACGGTCATCCGATTCCTGTTCGGCGATCCGTCGCGACAACAATGAGCACGCCGCTTCCCGCCATCGGCTTCAATCCCCGGCCGCGCATCGAGATGCTGCGCTTCAATGCGCAGTCATCGTGCCTGGTGGTGGATGACGCCCTGCTCGATCCCGATGCATTGCGCCGATACGCCACGGCGCGGCGCGGCGATTTCGTGCAGGCGCCGTTCAACGCCTATCCGGGCATTGAGTTGCCGATGCCGCTGGAATTTTCTGCGCGACTTCAGGATTTTTTCGACCGGCACATCCGCGGCTCCCTTGGCGGTCGTCGTACCGTCAAGATGAACTCGCGATTGGCCATGGTGACCACGCCATCCGACGCGCTCGAACCGAGGCAGCGCATCTGCCATCGCGACAGCGCGTGGATCGACCCAGCCCAAGCCATTGCCGCGTCGGTGCTGTACCTGTTCGAGGATGAATGCCTGGGCGGAACCAGCTTCTACCGCCCCCGCCTGCCGGAGGATGCAATCAATCGGCTCGTCCACGATTCAAGCGTGATGGACCGCGCCAGCTTCGACGCCCGGCATCCTTCGATCGCGCAAGGTTACATGGGCGAGTCGAATGATTATTTCGAGCGCATCGGACGAGTGCCCGCGCGCTGGAACCGGATGATCTTCTACGACGGCCGCCTGTTCCACAGTGGCGAGGTGGGGAACGCCCGGGCGCTGACCGGCGACCCGCGCGCGGGCAGGCTGACCTTGAATGGATTCTTTACCTGTTCACGGCCTGCTGGCTGATTCGATCCACACCTGCACCGACTGCGCAGGCAACTCGAGCCCGTGCCGGCCCTTGGCGTCGGCGGTCCACGACGTGCCATCGGTTTTCGGGAATACCGGTTTCCATGGCTTGACGCCGATCCCGCGCAACTTGAATCGGGCTGGCTTGTCGCCGTAGTTGATCAGCACCAGGGCGGTTTCGCCATTGAAATGGCGGCGGAAGGCAATCGCCTTGCCTTGCACCGATGGCGCGTCGTAACTGCCGCGCGACAAGGACGGATAACTATTGCGCAAGGCCAGCAGCGCGCGATACCAGGCGAGGATGCCATCGCTGCGCGCCTGCTCGGCAGCTACGTTCTGGGTTGATGCATTGGCCGACACCGGGCGGAACGGCGTCGCGGTACTGAAGCCGGCGGTCTTCGGCTCGGCCGTCCAGCTCATCGGAATTCGCAGCTTGGGATCGTGTTTCAATTCCGCCGCCGCGGCCATGCCGATTTCTTCGCCATAAAAAATGAAAGGCGTACCCGGTTGCAGCAGATAGCCGGCCGCCGCGAGGCGCTGCCTGGCGACATCGCCCTTGAGCTGGTCCCATAGTCGGTCGCCGGCAAAGCTGTCGTGATTGGAAATCATGGTCGCCATCTGCTGCGGCGCACCGAGGAAATAATCGGCGACGCGGCGGATGTGCTTGACCTCGCCCCGGGCCGCGCCAACGATGTCGCCCGCACGCCAGATCGCGAAGGCGCTGCCGCAGACGTCTGACGCTGCATATTTGTGCATGTTGCCGGTGGCCTCGCAGACCACGTAGCGATGCGAATATCCGTCCACCACCGCGCGGAACTGGTCCATCAGCCCATGGTCTTCCGGCTGGTCGTACCAGGCATCGGGGCCGTGCTCGACCAAGTGCGGCACGGCATCGAAACGAAATCCGTCCACGCCGCGATTCAACCAGAAGCGAAGATTGTCCTTGTGGAAGGCAACCACGGCCGGTTCGAGCAGGTTGAAGTCCGGCATGTTCTTGTTGAACTGCGCCAGGTAGGAACCATTGGGCGTGGCCTCCCAGGGATTGCGGTCGTAGATGCTCCAACCGGCCGGCCCGGGACTCTTCCACATGTACCAATTGCGCAAGGGGCTGCCGGGCGAGCGCGCCGACTCGAGAAAGACCGGATTGTCCGCGGCGCTGTGGTTGATGACGTAATCGATGATGACGCCGAGGCCGCGCGCGTGCGCCTGGCGAAGCAGTTCATCGAAATCGGCCAGCGTGCCGTAGGCCGGTTCGATGTCCCGATAGTCGCTGACCGAATAGCCATGGTCGCGGTCCTGGCTGGGGCTGATCGGCATCAGCCAGATGCCGCGCACGCCCAAAGCTTTCAGGTAGTCGAGCGACTGGGTCAGTCCGCGCAGGTCACCGATGCCGTCGCCATTGCTGTCGCGATAGCCGCGCACGAAGATTTCCGCGAAGGCGCCCTTGTGCCAGCCCTCGGGCAGCGTGCTGGCCGTGTTGCCCACCGGCACCGGGGCCACGGCCCTCTGCACGGCCGGCTCCAGGGCTGGGTTGGCGGCTTGGGATGCCAAGGACCAAGGCAGCAGCACCAGAGCCAGTCCGAGTCGCCGCGCCAGGTTCAGCTTCGGGTGGGTCATGCGAACCTCTCGGGGCCGTCACCGACCCGCCATGTAGATAAACTACGGTAGCCCATGTGCCATAGGCTGTAAATCGTGCCCGCCGGGGAGAGCTAAGGGCCTCGTTCGCGGCCGCGTTTGTAGTAAAGTTACTTACTCGAGCGAGCGTATGGTGCCTCGCTCACCTACTCTGAGGGATACGTGGGGATGCAGTTCGCCCTGGAGACGCGAGGACGACCCGGTGCCTACCGGCGCCTGCCGACCTGGACGCTTGCCTGCGCCCTGGCCGCGGCTGCCAGCCCGGCCCTCGCGGCGCCTCCGACGCTTGCCGATTGTACTAAACCGGAAATCGCCACCACCCTGCAGGTAACGCCCGGCAGCGACCCGGTGCCCGAGGTCCGCGCCTACTGGCTCGATCGCCAATGGATCCAATGGCCGGGCGCGCCTGCCAATGCCCGCGCATTCCGCCTGTTCCATTCGTCAACGGCACAAATCGGACGATCGAACGGCCGGCTGACCGGCGCTGCCGATGGCAGCTTGTTGCTGGTGCCGGACGCGAACGGACTGCCCGCCCATCTGGCCGCTCGGTTCAAGTTCATCGCCGATGGCCCGAGGCTGCGCATTTCCGAAGCCGATCTGCCACGGCTGGCGAAGCTTCTTCGCGGACAGCTCTTGCTGGTTGCCGAGGATGGGCGCGGCCGCGAGATCCAGTCCACGGCCTTGCAACTTCCCGGCGCACTCGATGACCTGTACGCAGGCGCCGGATCGGCGAACGACCTGGGTGTCACGGTTGCGCCGGAGAAGACAAGTTTTGCGTTGTGGGCGCCGACCGCGCAAAACGTCGCGCTCTGTCGCTTCGATCCGGGCGCAAGCGAACCCACCCTGGAATCGATGCAGCTCGATCGTGGTACCGGTATCTGGCGAAACGCGGTGGCGCGAGACCTGACCGGCCAGTACTACCAGTACCTGGTGGACGTGGTCGTACCCGGCGTGGGGCTGGTGCGCAATCGCGTGACTGATCCGTATTCGATCAGCCTGGACGCCGACTCGAAGCGCAGCTATATCGCAAACCTGGATTCAGCCACGCTCAAACCGGACGGATGGGATCAAACGCCCGCGCCGCATGCCAGCCTGGCGCAGACCGACATGGTCATCTACGAATTGCATGTCCGCGATTTTTCCATCAACGATACGTCGGTGCCTGCGGCGATGCGCGGCAAGTACGGCGCCTTCGCGCTGGCCGATTCGCAAGGTCGCAAACATCTGCAGGCCTTGGCCGGGGCCGGCATGACCGACGTGCACCTGTTGCCGGTGTTCGACCTGGCCAGCGTACCGGAGGTCGGCTGCAAGACACCTCTCATCAACGATGATGGACCTGCCAGCGAATCGCAGCAGGCGGCAGTGATGGCGGTTGCCGCGACCGATTGTTTCAACTGGGGCTACGACCCTCTTCACTTCAATGCGCCCGAGGGCAGTTTCGCCAGCGATGCCAGCGACGGCGCGCTGCGCATCCGCGAATTCCGCCAGATGGTGCAGGCCTTGCATCGTGACGGCCTGCGCGTGGGCATGGACGTGGTCTACAACCACACCAGCGCCTCGGGACAGAAGGACAAATCGGTGCTCGACCGGGTAGTACCCGGTTACTACCACCGCCTTGATGCCAAGGGCGCGGTCGAGCGTTCCACCTGCTGCGACAACACTGCCACCGAGCACCGGATGATGGCGAAGCTGATGAGCGATTCCGTGTTGCTGTGGGCGACGCAATATCGTATCGACTCGTTCCGCTTCGACCTGATGGCGCACCAGCCGAGGGCTGAAATGGAAGCCTTGTCGGCGCGCGTGGACAAGGCGACCGGTCGCCATGTGAACCTGATCGGGGAGGGCTGGAACTTTGGCGAAGTCGCCAATGGCGCGCGCTTCGTGCAGGCCTCGCAACTTTCACTGGGCGGCTCGGGCATCGGCACCTTCAGCGACCGCGGTCGCGATGCGGTGCGCGGCGGCAGCGCCGCCGACAGTGGCGATGCGATGATCGCGCGGCAGGGCTATGTCAATGGCCTGGTGTATGCGCCCAATGCCAAGGCACCCTCGCGCCCGGTGTCGGATTTGTTGAAGACGGCGGACATGGTGCGGGTCGGGCTGGCAGGTTCGATCCGGGACTACGCGATGACTGACTTCACCGGCCGCAGCGTTGTCCTTTCCGACATCGACTACGGCGGGCAGCCTGCCGGCTACGTGGGCGATCCGGCCGAAGTGGTGAACTACGTCGAGAACCACGACAACCAGACCTTGTTCGACGCCAACGCCTACAAGCTGCCGCTCGATACCAGCAGCGCGGACCGAGCGCGCGTGCAGGTGCTGGCGGCAGCGATCAATGCCTTCAGCCAGGGTGTCGCCTACTTCCATGCCGGCATCGACACGCTCCGATCAAAGTCGCTCGACCGCAACAGCTACGATTCCGGCGACTGGTTCAACCGGATCGACTGGAGCGGGTGGGACAACTATTTCGGCACTGGCCTGCCGCCCAAACCCGACAACGGACGCGACTACGAGCTGATGCGGCCCCTGCTGGCCAATTCCGCCATCCGCCCGACCCAGGCGGACATCGCATTTGCGCGCGGCGCTTTCCAGGACCTGCTGCGAATTCGCGCCAGCTCGCGATTGTTCCGCTTGCGCAGCGCGGCCGAGATCAAGGCGCGCCTCAGTTTCCCGAATATCGGGCCCGGGCAGAATCCGGTCGTGCTGGTCGGCCACCTGGACGGACACGGCCTGGATGGCGCGAACTTCAGCGAACTGCTTTACTTCATCAACGTGGATGACGCCGCGCAGGTGATCACGCTGCCCATGCAGGGGTCGAAGCCCTGGCTCCTGCACCCGGTCCACCGCGGAAACCAAGCCGCAGACCCGCGTCCGCGGCATGACGCCATTCATGACCGGGCAACCGGTCGCTTCACGGTGCCACCCCGCACCGCCCTCGTTTACGTGGTGGACTGAATGCTCAACCGAAAAACCGCGCCCGTGCTGGTGCACGACACCCTGCTGCTGTTTGGCGCCACCGGCGACCTGTCGCAGCGCTACCTGTTTCCGTCGCTGGTGCACCTGCTGCGCGACCGCCTGCTGCCCACTGACTTCCGCCTGATCGCCATCGGTCGGCAGGACTATGACCAGGAAGGCTTCAAGTCCTGGTTGCGCGAACAGTTGCCCGACGAAGCCACGCGCAATCGCGAGGCCTTCAATGACTTGCTCGCGCGCACACGCTATGTCGCCGTGGATCTTTCCGACAGCGAACAGATGTCGAAGCTGCTGGCGGAGTTTTCCGATCGCCCCTGCGTCAGTTACCTGGCGATTCCGCCGCACCTGTTCACGCCGACCTGCGAAGGCCTGCAAGCCGCGGGACTGCTGGCGGAACCGTCGCGACTGGTGCTTGAAAAACCGATCGGCCACGACCTGGCCTCGTCGCGCTTCATCAATGCCACGCTGCGCGGCTTCCTGGATGAAAGCAGGATCTTCCGCATCGACCATTACCTGGGCAAGGCGCCGGTGCAAAACCTGCTGGCGCTGCGTTTCGGCAACACGCTGATGGAAGCGGTGTGGCACAACCGCTGGATCGAGTCGGTGGACATCCTGGTGGCGGAAACAGCCGGCGTGGATGGCCGCGAAGGTTATTACGCGCAGTACGGCGCGCTGCGCGACATGGTCCAGAACCACATGCTGCAATTGCTGGCGCTGATCGCGATGGAGCCGCCCGGCTCGCTGGATGCCGACAGCCTGCGCGACGAAAAGAGGAAGGTGCTGCGTGCGCTGCGGCCGATGACCCCCGAGGACGTCGCGCGCGACAGCGTGCGCGGTCGCTACCAGTCGGGCGTGGTGGACGGACGCGCCGTGCCGGGTTTCGACCACCCCAGCGATTGCGAAACCTTCGTCGCCTTGCGCGCGCGCATCGACAACTGGCGCTGGGCCGGCGTGCCCTTCCGCCTCGTTACGGGCAAGCGGCTCGCGCAGCGCACGACGGAGGTCGTGGTTTCGTTCAAGCCGGTGTCGCACTGGATCTTCGATCGGCCGCCACATTCCGGTGCTACGCCCAACCGGTTGCTGATGCAGTTGCAGCCCGAAGAAAACATTGAACTCGGCCTGATGGGCAGCCTCGCCGCCCCGGAATGGAGCGGCACCGAACTGCAGCCCCTTTCGCTGGACCTGGGAATGTCGGCCACGCCGCAACGCCGCATCGCCTATGAGCGCCTGTTGCTGGACGCGATGCACGGCAACCAGGCCTTGTTCGTGACCGGTGATGAAGTGGAAGCGGCCTGGTCGTGGATCGACAGTGTCAGCGAAGCCTGGACCACCGCCGGCGTGCATACGAAGTCCTATCCGGCCGGATCCTGGGGCCCCGCGGAAGCCAGCGACTTCCTGCCGGTCAGCGTACCCAGCACCAAGCGCCCGGTGAGAAAGGCATGAGTCGATCGCTCGCCCTGCTGGCTGATATCGGCGGCACGCATGCGCGTTTTGCGTTGGCAGACACGACCTTGCCGGCCCCCTTGCTGGACGAGAGCATTCGCCAGTTCGAAGTGGCGGGCTTTGCATCGCTGGTGGATGCGGCGAAGCATTACCTGATGCAGGTGGAGACCGGTCGTGATCGCGTGGAACAGGGCGTGTTCGCCGTTGCCGGCCGCGTGGATGGCGACCATGCCCGCATCACCAACCATCCTTGGCAGATATCGCGAACCGACACGCTGGCAGCGCTCGACTTGCACCACCTGCGCCTGGTCAACGACTTTGCCGCACAGGCCATGGCGGTGCGCTTGCTCACCGACGGCGACCTCGCATCCATCGGCGGATTGCCACGCGCGACCGGCGACCGCACTGCACGGACCTACGCCGTGCTCGGACCGGGTACCGGCCTCGGCGTCAGTGCCCTGCTCGTTCGCAATGGCTGCAGCCATGTGCTCGAAACCGAAGGCGGACACATCAGCTTCGCACCCACCAATGCAGAAGAAGCCGCCATCCTCGGGCGACTGTCTTCGCAATTTGGTCGCGTCTCGAACGAACGATTGGTGAGCGGCAGCGGCCTGGTCAACATCCATCGCGCCCTGTCGGAGATTGCAGGCCAGGCCGGGCCGGAATTGAAGCCGCATGAAGTCAGTGCCGGCGCCGCCCGCGGCGATCCTCGCTGCCAGCGCGCCGTGGAAATTTTCTGCGCCGTATTCGGTGCGATTGCCGGCGACCTGGTGCTGACGCTGGGCGCCTGGGATGGCGTTTTCCTGACCGGCGGGCTCGTGCCGAGACTGCTCGAGGCGCTGCATGCCTCCAAGTTCCGCGCTCGATTCGAAGCCAAGGGTCGGTTTTCCCCGGCCATGGCGGCCGTCCCATCGTTGGCTGTATTGCATCCGCAAGCGGGCCTGCTCGGCGCCGCGGCGTTTGCGTTGCAGAATGGCGGTCCCGGACACGCGGACCGAGGTTGAGCGAGATGGATGGAAAATTGCCAGAAGCAGGTCGCGTGTCGCCGGAATGGATCCGGCACGCGGATGCATCGCGATGGGCATCCGCCATCGCCGGCATCACTGCCGATGCCTTGCGCGCCGACCTTGCCGTGGGCGATGGCGCGCGACTGCTGGTATCCGGCGGCACGACACCTGCACCGGTCTATCGCGAACTGACGCTGCATGGCCTCGACTGGGGCCGCGTGCGGGTCGCGCTGGTTGACGAACGCTGGTTGCCACCGGGCGATGCCGACAGCAACGCAGAACTGGTTCGGGAAACCTTGCTGGACGGACCCGCCGCGGCCGCGCGATTCGAACCCATCCTGATGCCCGACCGCAGCCTGGACGAATCCGTGCGCACCGCCAACCGCATGTCACGACCGGCCAGCATCGCCTTGCTGGGCATGGGTCCCGACGGACACACCGCGTCCTTGTTCCCTGGTGCAAGCTCACTCGCACAGGCGCTCGCTGCAAGCGACGACTATGTCTCCTTCGATGCCGCCGGTTGCGCGGGCGCCGGCGCCTGGCCGTTGCGGATCAGCATCACGCCGGCGGGCTTGGCCAAGGCGCGCCACCGACTGTTGCTGGTGCGTGGCGAGCCCAAGCGTCGCCTGCTGGAACGCGCGATCGCCGGCGACGACGTATCCGAACTGCCCGTGCGCGCCTTGTTTGCGTTGCCCGGCAACCCCCTTCAGATCCACTGGTGTCCCTGATGAAATTCCCACTGCAAGACCGCGTGATCGCCGTAACCGAGCGCATCCGCGACCGAAGCCGGCGCACGCGCCAGGCTTATCTGGAAAGCGTGGACGCCGGCCATCGCAATGGCCCACTGCGCCATCGCCTGAGTTGCGGCAACCTGGCGCACGGCTTCGCGGCATCGGGCGACGACAAGCCGCGGCTCAAGGGCGGTGTCACGCCCAACCTCGGCATCATCAACGCCTACAACGACATGTTGTCGGCGCACCAGCCGTTCGAAACCTATCCCGAACTGATTCGCGCCGTCGCGCGCGCGCATGGCGCCACCGCGCAAGTGGCGGGCGGCGTGCCGGCGATGTGCGATGGCGTGACGCAAGGCCGGGCCGGCATGGAACTCTCCCTGTTCTCGCGCGACGTGATCGCGCAGGCCACCGCCGTCTCGCTCAGCCACGACATGTTCGATGCGGCGATCTGCCTGGGTGTCTGCGACAAGATCGTGCCCGGCCTGCTGATCGGCACGCTCGCCTTCGGCCATCTGCCCGTGGTCTTCGCGCCCGCAGGGCCGATGACGCCTGGCCTGTCGAATCGTGAGAAGGCGGCGGTGCGCGAACGCTTCGCTGCGGGACTGGCAACGCGGGAAGAACTGCTGGAAGCCGAATCGGCGTCGTATCACTCGGCGGGCACCTGCACCTTCTACGGCACGGCCAATTCCAACCAGGTGTTGCTCGAGGCGATGGGCCTGCAGTTGCCGGGCTCGTCCTTCGTCAATCCGGGCACGCCGCTGCGCGCCGCACTGACCGAGGCCGCTACGGTTCGCGCGCTCGAGATCAGCGCGCTCGGCAACGACTACCGGCCGATCGGTCGCTTGGTGGACGAACGCGCCATCGTCAATGCCATCGTCAGCCTGATCGCGACCGGGGGTTCGACCAACCACACCATCCACTGGGTTGCAGTGGCGCGTGCCGCCGGCATCGTGCTGACCTGGGACGACATCGACCAGCTTGCGCAGGGCGTGCCGCTGCTCGCGCGCGTCTATCCCAACGG
>Ga0155472_161_pt4 | contig 97896 bp, 91 predicted proteins | sample RifCSPhighO2_12_FD_107130 | JGI IMG/M metagenome (GOLD analysis project Ga0155472, IMG submission 107130) | Gammaproteobacteria bacterium RIFCSPHIGHO2_12_FULL_63_22
AGCGCTGCAGACCTGCCGCGGGGTTGGTTGGCGCCGCGCTGGTTGCGCCACGTCGCTCCGATCGAGGACCGTGGGCAACTGCTCGGCAGGATCGAGGTTGTCTATGACCTTCGCGAGCTGCACCAGCACCTCTTGCGCAGCCTGGCCCTGTCAAGCCTGGTGTCCCTGGTGGCGGTCGCGTTGGTCTATCTGTTCTCGCTGCAGATCAACCAGATACTGGTCAGGCCCATCGCCGAGCTCAGCGTGACGGCCCGCCAGGTATCCGAGACCAAGAACTACACCTTGCGGGCGCGCAAGGTCAGCGATGACGAATTGGGAAGTTTCACCGACGTCTTCAACCAGATGCTGGCCCAGATCCAGAAGCAGGATGTGGAAATCCAGGCTTCGCGCGCCGAGGCCCTGCACGCCAGCCAATTGAAGGATGAATTCCTGGCGACTCTCTCGCACGAATTGCGCACGCCGATGACGCCGATACTCGGTTGGGCGCAGATACTGCAACGAACCGGTGGGGGTGATCCGCAGGTCCTGCAAGCCGCGGAAGTGATCGAGCGCAATGCGCGCGCCCAGAACCGCATCGTCGACGACCTGCTGGACATGAGCCGGATCATTTCGGGAAAGGTGCGCCTCGATATCCAGCCGATCGACATGGCGGTCGTCATCGGTTCTGCCATGGAGATCGTCGCCGCCGCGGCGCAGGCTCGTGGAATCTCGCTGTCGAGCAATCTCGAACCGCACGCCGGCCTGACGCGCGGCGATCCGCATCGCCTGCAGCAGGTTCTCTGGAACCTGCTTTCCAACGCGATCAAGTTCACAGGTGCCGGCGGCCGGGTCGCGGTGTCCTTGCGCCGGATCGGTTCGGACATCGAGATCAGGGTGAGCGACACGGGGCAGGGTATCGCGCCGGAATTCCTGCCACACGTGTTCGAACGCTTCCGCCAGGCGGACAGTTCGAACACGCGGCACCATGCCGGCCTCGGCCTGGGACTGGCGATCGTCAAGCAACTGGTTGAGCTGCATGGCGGCGTGGTGTCGGTGCACAGCGGCGGACGCGACCAGGGCGCGACTTTCACCGTGGCCTTGCCTGTGGTTGCCACGAGTCCGGCGCCATCGCACGACGCAGGGCAGTCGCGTTCGCATACCAGCCAGGCACGCACGCCCTATGGAACGAATGCGCTGTCGGGAGTGAAGTTGTTGCTGGTGGACGATGAAGCCGATGCGCGTGAACTGCTGGCGCATCTCCTGCGTTCGGCAGGGGCCGAAGTCAGGACGGTCGAATCGGCCGCCGAAGCCCTGTCTGCCATGGACGATTTTCATCCCCATGCCTTGCTCAGCGACATTGGTATGCCCGGGGAGAACGGGCTGGAGTTGATCCGCCGGATTCGAGCGCTTCCACCTGCCATGGGCGGGGACATTCCGGCCATGGCGTTGACTGCATTCGCCCGCGGCGAGGACCGCCACCGGGCCCTTGCTTCGGGATTCCAGATGCACGTGGCTAAGCCCGTCGAGGAAGCAGAGCTGGTGGCAGCCGTGCAATCGCTGGTGGCGCACGGACAGGCTGCCGACACACCGACAGATTCATGATCTGGAACGCCAGCGAAACGCCGGGCTAACCGTCGCCTGGATTTACGGTTTTATTACCTGGCACGGCGCTATTTTGCCTGTGCTGCTTCGCTTGCAGCCTTTGGACGTCAGCATCCAGGAGGATCAGGAATGGCAACTCAACAGCAAGACCAGAACCAGGGCAAACCCCAGCGCCGCAGCGGCACCGAGAACCGCGGCTTCGCCAGCATGGGCGAGGCCGAGCAACGGGAAATTGCGCGCATGGGCGGGACGGCGGTAAGTGAAAACCGCGAACACATGGCGCAGATTGGCCGCAAGGGAGGCGAGGCCAGTGCCGAAGCCCGTTCCGCCGCCTCGAAAGAGCGCCAGCGCAAGCGGGAGGCCGAGAACGCAAGCCAGAACCGCTGACCCAACTAATGGCCCATGTGAATTGGTGTTGTAGCTAACTACACTACCAGCACATTTAGAGCCCCGGCATCCCGCCGAGTAGGCTTCGGGGAGCAGGGCCATGTTGGATTGTCGGCTGGCAGTGGACGACGTCAGTTTTCGCTATTCGAGCGGACACACCGCGATTTCGGGGCTCAGCCTGGACCTGGGCCCCGGCATCCTGGGCCTTCTGGGGCCCAATGGCGCCGGCAAGTCCACCCTGATGCGAATCCTGGCCACCCTGGCCAAGCCGAGCACGGGCAGGGTGACCTGGAACGGCGAAGACATCTCCAGTAACCCGGACCATCTTCGGGTCGCGCTGGGCTACCTGCCGCAGGACTTCGGCGTTTACGGCGCCCTGGATGCCCGCGAGTTCCTGGGCTTCCTGGCAGCGGTGAAGGGGCTGTCCGGTCGCGCAGCGCAAGAACGAGTGGATACCTGCCTTGCGATGGTCGGCTTGGCCGACCAGGCCGGGCGCCGCCTCGGGGAATTTTCCGGCGGCATGCGCCAGCGGGTGGGCATCGCGCAGGCGCTGCTGAACGACCCATCCCTGTTGATCGTGGACGAGCCCACGGTTGGGCTGGATCCGGAAGAACGCATGCGATTCCGGCATCTGCTCACCGATCTCGCCGGCCAGCGGCTGGTCATCCTCTCCACCCATATCGTTTCGGACGTCGAAGCGAGTGCGACCTCGCTGGCAGTGATGGCGTCGGGACGCCTGTGCTTCCATGGCACGCCGGAATCGCTGCTCGCACGCGCGGATGGGCATGTCTGGGAATGGACGGTCGACTCCGGACAATTGGCAGCCATCCGCGAAAAATTCGTCGTCTGTGCGTCCTTGCGCCGGCCGGACGGAATTCGCGTGCGGGTTGTCAACGAGGATTGCCCTGATGCCGGCGCGCAGTCGGTGACGCCGACGCTCGAAGATGCCTACACGTGGCTGCTGGGCGCCGACGCGCGTGAACACTGACATGCGCGGCTCGGTGCAGCGATTCGCAGCCATGCTGCTGGCCGACCTGCGCGAACGCACCCGCAGCCCGCGCTTCTGGGTCGTGCTTGGATTGATGGTGGTGGCAAGCTGGTTGTGCTTTCCGCCGCCAGGATCCAATTACATGATTCTTTCGCTGCCGGGCAGCGAACGCGGATTCTATTCAAGCGCGTGGGTGGGCATGGTCCTGGCCAGCGTGTTCAGCACCCTGCTGAGCCTGTGTGGTTTCTATCTCGTGCGTGGCACCCTGGTGCGCGACATTGATACTCGCGTCTGGCAACTGCTGGTGGCTACGCCAATGACCCGAGGCGGCTACCTGTTGGCGAAATGGGCGAGCCACATGGTCGTGTTCGCACTGATTGCCGCGGTTGCCTTGTGCGTCGGCCTCGTCGCGCAATGGGTCCGTGCCGAAGACCGCAGCATCCACCTGTTCGAATTGGTCAAGCCCGTGTTGCTGCTCAACCTGCCCGGGCTGGCCGTCACCGCGATGCTTGCGATCTGGTTCGACCTGCTGCCTTGGCTGCGGCGCACGGCAGGCAACGTGATCTTCTTCTTCCTGTGGATCACGATGCTGACGGTGCCACTGGCCCGGGTCGAGTCTCCATCCAGCACGATGCTGCGCGAGGGCTGGGTCAGCGATACCCACGGCATGATCCTGATGGCGCGTGATTTCCATCGTTCGCAGGAGCAAAGGATGGGCAAGCCCGCCGGCTTCGGCTTCAACATCGGATCGCCCGCTGCCGCGCAAGGCGCAAGGAAATTCGAGTGGACATCGTGGCAGGTGCGGCCGATGGACATGCTCGGGCGCGCAGTGTGGCTGGTGTTCGGTATGGCTGGCGTCCTGTTGGCGGCGCCACTGCTCGACTGGGCGGCATCGCGTGCGTCAACCACGGCTCGCTCCGGTGCGAGTCCCGGCAGACGCCTGCGTTGGCTCGATCGCTTGCTGGCACCGCTGGCGCGCGGACCGACGGCCATTATGGCCATCGCCGAATTGAGGCTGTCGCTCAGGCAGCGCCGCGCCTGGTGGTGGCTGCTGGCGTTGGTGGCGATGGGCGCGCAGGCATTTGGCAAGGGCGACGCCCTGCATCTTGGATTGCTGCTGGCCTGGGTGCTGCCGCTGGACATGCTGGCTCGCAACATCCTGCGCGAAGTCGATAATGGCACCGGCGGACTGGTATTCACCGCGCCCAGGATTCTCCACCGCCTGTTGACCGCGCGATTCGCCACCAGTTTCGGATTGCTTGTCGCGCTCAGCCTGCCGGGACTGATTCGCTTGTCCGCGACGGCACCGATGTCTGCCGTCGCGGTACTGGTCGTCTGCGCGTCGATTGCCAGTTGGGCGCTGTGCCTGTCAGCCCTGTGCCGGAATCCTCGCCCCTTCGAACTGGTGCTGCTGATCGCAGCCTATCTCAGCAGCCAGTCGGCGCCGATCTTCGATGTCGCGCTTGCCCCGCAAGCCACCGCGGCCTGGCACTTGGCCCTGATGCTTCCAGCCTGGTTGGGACTGGCCTGGGCATGGCCGAAGTTGGCGAGTGTTACCAATCGCCGTTCAAGCTGACAGTAATGGAGCGACCGCTGGCGGTATAGAAAGGCAGGTCGGTCGCTGCGGCCAACACACCGCGCATGCCGGCCCATCGCCAATACGTGCGGTCTGCGAGGTTGCCGACCGAAAGGTGAAGCCGCAGGCCTGGATGCAACTCGTACCAGAGGTTGGCGTCGTAGATCGCGTAACCCGGAGGCATATACAGGTTTGCCGCGCTGCGGTCCACGCGCGATACCGCAGCCACGCCCGTACCGAGCAGTTCCGCCCCCCATCGACCGTCAGGCGACTCGTAACCGACGCCCACGGTGATGCGCGCCGGCATGATCGAATTCAGGGGCTGGTCGCGTTGGGTATCGTCGCCCTTCGACCACGAGCCTGATCCCTGCAGATACCAGTTCCTGGCTGCGGCCGAAAAGACGTCGAGGTCGACGCGGGCTTCGAATTCAACACCGATGATGCGAGCGCGGTCGCGATTGACCGACTGGAAGACCAACTGGCCGACATCGTTGGTGCCCAGGTTCGCGCGCGATTCGATCAGGTTCGTGAAACGATTGTCGAAGGCCGCCAGGCTGGCGTGCACGAACCTGCCCTTGAAACGAAGACCCCACTCCAGGCCGTGGCTGCGTTCTGGCTGAAGGTCGGGATTTGGCAGTGCGACGTAGTTGAAGGCAGGCAGGTTCAAGCCGATGTTGACATCGGAGAACGGCGGCGCGCGGTAGCCGTATACCAGCTGCAGGTAGCTCGACCAGGCATTTCCCTGCCAGCGCAGCCCGAGCTTCGGCGTCAGCGATTCGCTGTCGGTGCTGGCGATCGCGGCGCCCGGATTGTCCGCCAGCCAGACCGGATCCGGATGGCCCCGCATCCTGTTGCGCTCCCAGCGCAGTCCTGGAATCAGTGACCATTGCGGGCCGAGTCTGATTTCATCCTGCCAGAACACGCCAAACTCTTTGCTTTCGCTATTCGGGAAATCGCGCACGGGCAACACTTCACCCAGGATCACATTGCTTTCAGCGCCGGTGACAAGGTTGGTCTCGATGCCAAAGCGCTGGCTGCGGTAGTCGTGTCGTGCGACATCGATGCCGAAGATCTGCCAGTGTTCGACGCCCAGCCACTGCCCGCGCCATTGCGCGTTCAACTCCAGTCCCGTGCTTTCCTGGTCGAGGTGGAAATCACGCTCACGCCTGGATGCAAACGGCGTGGCCCGGTCTGCCAATCGGTATTGTTCGCTGAACTGGCGGGTCGCGCTGTCCTGGCGGTATACAAGCACTGACAGATTCTCCAAGGCGCCGAATTCCGCGATGTCGCCGTGCAGGCTGACGCGCTCCCGCCGGTAATCGTCGTCCGCGTCGAGGGCGTAGGTGGTGGAGAAGCGACCGGGCCCGAACAACAGTGATTGCACATCGGTCCGTTGTTCACCGGCGCTGCGATCGAACGTCAATCGCCATCGTCCAGCCATTCCGAAATCCATGCCGAACTTCAGCAGGGCACCGTTGCGGCGAACGTCGGCCGGGTTGGCCTGGTCTTCCAGCGCCTGTGCCTGGTTGGACACTTCATGGCCGCGGGTCTGTCCTGCCGCCGCCAGGAACGTGAAGCGATCGTCCAGGGCGCTGGCCATCACATGCGCGGACCAGCCGAAACTGTCGTCGCGTGAATTCGTGCCGATTCGACCACCTGCCCGCAAGCGGGTATCCGAAAAATCGACATTGGCCGGATCGATCGTGTGGTAAGCCACGACGCCGGCCAGTGCCTTGCTTCCGTACAGCGTGGAGGCCGGGCCGCGGAGGATTTCCACGCGATGGATGACGCCCAGCTCGACCAGATCGCGTCCCGCAGCGGCGAACTGGCCGACCGAGAAGCCATCGGACAAGGGAATACCGTCGATTTCGATGCTGACCCGGTTGCCTTCAAGTCCGCGGATATTGAAGCCCTGGTTGCCGAAGCGGTTGCTGTCCTGTGTGACTTCCACGTTGGGAACATAGCGAACCAGTTCGTCGATGCGCTGCACCGATCGCCGTTGCATGGTTTCGCGGTCGATAGCGGTGACCGCCCCCACCACCTGTTCGATGGGTTCGGGCCGGCGCTGCCCGACGACGACAACGGCGTCGAGGACGTTCACCTGGGATGGCGAGGATTCGTCGGCGGCTTGGGCCGGCTGGCCCAATGCCAATGCGATGGCGCAACAAAGCGTCTTGGTCATTTCTGGATGTTCGCGGCTGGAGCATCGCTGGTATTTGACTTGGGTCAATGAAACGACAAATTCCGACACGCACCATGGCAGCTGGAGCGACCGCTCGCCGCCTTTGCGTTTCCACGGGACAAACCATAGAGGGCATAACCATGATCAAACGACCCCTGCAAAGGCTGCTGGTCCTGTCGGTCGGACTGGGCGCACTGGGCGCTGTCGTCGCCGCCGGCGACGTTACCAACGAACGTCCACCCAAGGACAAACTCGAAGCGGGGCAGGCGGCCTATCTCGCCAATTGCGCTGCCTGCCACCAGCCAGATGGCAAGGGCCTTCCGGGAGCGTTCCCGCCGCTGGCGGGTTCTGACTTCCTTCAAACGAACACGCCGGCCACGGTGCTGTCCTCGGTGCTGAAGGGAATCTCCGGCAAGTTGAAGGTCAACAACGTCGAGTACAACGGCGTGATGCCGGCGATGAGCCACCTGTCGGATGACGACATCGCGAACATTGTCAGTTACGTGTATTCGAGCTGGGGCAATTCGCCCAAGTCCATTGACGATGACCTGGTGAAGGCCGAGCGCAAGCGCCTCGAGGTACCGACCGACAAGGCACAGGGCGAACGCCATCCATCCACCAAGGAAGGCGTGATGAACTATCAGGGCGCGCCGTCCACCGCGGGTTCGCTGGGCGTCGAAATGGTCATCAATCCCGATGCGCCGCCAATCAGCAAGGCCGAGTTCGCCCAGGCCAGCACGATCTACTTCCAGCGCTGCGCCGGCTGCCACGGCGTGCTGCGCAAGGGCGCCACCGGCAAACCGCTGACGCCTGACATCACCCGCAAGAAAGGCACCCAGTACCTCGAATCGCTGATCAAGTTCGGTTCGCCTGCCGGCATGCCCAATTGGGGAACGTCCGGTGACCTGACGCCCGAGCAGGTCAACATGATGGCCCGCTACGTGCAGCACGACCCGGCCAGCCCGCCGGAGTGGGGCATGAAGGAGATGAAGGAAAGCTGGAAGATCATCGTGCCGGTCGACAAGCGCCCGACCAAGAAGATGAATGACTACAACATCGACAACATCTTCGTGGTCACCCTGCGCGACTCAGGCGAAATCGCGCTGATCGATGGCGACACCAAGCAGATCATCAACATCATCAAGACCGGCTACGCGGTGCACATCTCGCGCCCGTCCGACTCGCGTCGTTACATGTACACCATCGGTCGCGATGCGAAGATCGACCTGGTGGACCTGTGGATGCCTATGCCCGACCTGGTCGCGGAGATCAAGATCGGCCTGGAAGCGCGATCGGTCGAGACTTCCAAGTACAAGGGCTATGAGGACAAGTACGCGATCGCCGGCGCCTACTGGCCGCCGCAGTTCGTGATCATGGATGGTCCAAGCCTGGAGCCCAGGAAGATCGTGTCGACCCGCGGCATGACGGTGGACACGCAGGAATACCACCCGGAACCGCGCGTGGCGGCGATCGTGGCCAGCCACGAGCACCCCGAGTTCATCGTCAACGTGAAGGAGACCGGACGCATCCTGCTGGTGGATTACCGCGACATCCTCAACCTGCGCATCACCACGCTCGATGCCGCGCGCTTCCTGCATGACGGCGGCTGGGATTCGACCCATCGCTATTTCCTGACGGCCGCCAACCAGAGCGACAAGATTGCAGTGGTGGATTCGCGCGACCAGAAGATGACGGCACTGGTCGATGTCGACAAGATCCCGCACCCGGGCCGCGGCGCGAACTTCAACCATCCGAAATTCGGTCCGGTCTGGGTCACGTCCGCTCTCGGCAACGAAAAGGTCACGATGATCGGCACCGATCCGGCAAAGCATCCCCAGCACGCCTGGAAGGTGGTCGAGGTGGTGAAGGGGCAGGGTGGTGGCTCGCTGTTCGTGAAGACGCATCCGAAGTCGAACAACCTCTGGGTCGATTCGCCCTTGAACCCGGATCCGAAAGTGAGCCAAAGCATCGCGGTGTTCAATACGAAGAACCTGGCGGCTGGTTACGAAGTGCTGCCGATCGCCGAGTGGGCGGACCTGGGCGAGGGCCCGAAGCGCGTCGTGCAGCCCGAGTACAACCAGGCTGGCGATGAAGTCTGGTTCTCGGTCTGGAACGGCAAGGAACAGAGGTCCGCGCTGGTAGTGGTGGACGACAAGACCCGCAAGCTCAAGGCGGTGATCAAGGATGCGCGACTGATCACGCCGACCGGCAAGTTCAACGTGTTCAATACCGGAAAAGACATCTACTGAGCACCGCCGGACGTGAAAAGACAAAGGCCGGGATCCTTGGGGATTCCGGCCTTTTCTTTGCACTTTGAATGGTGGAGGTGGGGGGAGTTGAACCCCCGTCCGAGAGCACTACATCTCCGGTACTACATGCTTAGCTCGTTGTTCGTTCTCGTCAGCCGGCAACACAACGTGCGAGGCACACCGTCTGACACACCCGCTAAGTTCACTTCCAGTTGGCGGGTCGCCGCCGGAAGCTGTTCCGTGATAATGACCTTACATCCACGAGCACGGGCACAAGTGGGTTCAGGGCTTACGCCTTAAGCGGCGAGAGCGTAGTTGTCGTCGTTGGCAACTAAATTTTGCTACTGGATTAACGAGGAAAGTCGCCCCCTCGGCATGCACCAGTCGACTTCGCGACCCCCGTCGAAGCCAGGACACCCCCGGCAAGATGGGAAAATCGTCAAATCTTCTGACACCACCAGTATGGGGCCGCGCAGGCGGCCATTCAAGCCGACCCTCGGCGGGCGTTCAGGCGTTGCGGTTGTGCGAGCGCATCGTGCGCTGTTTCTCGCGCTGCCAGTCGCGGTCTTTTTCGACGGCGCGCTTGTCGTGGTCCTTCTTGCCCTTGGCCAGCGCGAGCTCCAGCTTTACCTTGTTGCCGCTCCAGTACATGGCGGTGGGGATCAGCGTATAGCCGTCGCGTTCGATCTTGCCGACCAGTTTGTCGATCTCGTGGCGATGCATCAGCAGTTTGCGCGTGCGCCGGTCGTCTGCCACCACATGCGTGGACGCGGAGATCAGCGGCGTGATCTGCGCGCCGAACAGGAAGATCTCGCCGTTCTTCACCAGGGCGTAGCTCTCGCCGATGCCCAGCCTGCCGGCACGGATGGCCTTCAGCTCCCAGCCTTGCAGGGACAGGCCCGCTTCGTAGCGGTCCTCGAGGTGGTATTCGTGGCGTGCGCTCTTGTTCAGGGCAATGGTCTTGCCCTGCGCGGACTTGGCGCCGCCGCCTTTGGTATTCTTGGTTTCTTTATTCTTGGACATGGTCTTCCTTGCGGGCATTGTCGCTGATGTGCGGCCGCACGGGGAATCGGCGCCCAACGAGGAACATGGCAAGCATTCATCGCCACGCGCTGGTCAGGCATTCCGCGGTCCGCATGTTCGGGCTGGTCAACGACGTCGCCCGCTATCCGGAGCGCTTCAACTGGTGCGAGAGTTCCCGCGTGATCGAACAGTCCGACACGCACATGCTGGCGCGCCTGGACCTGCGCGTGGCGGGTTTCGCGGTTGGTTTCACCACCTTGAACTCGCTGGAGCCGCCGACCCGCATCCGCCTGCAATTGCAGGAAGGTCCCTTCAGTGAATTCAAGGGCCAGTGGTTCTTCCATTCCCTGGCCGAGGATGCCTGCAAGGTCAGCCTGACCCTGGACTTCGAAGTGGCAAGCCGGCTGATCGGCTCGGCCATGGCGATCGGCTTCCAGGGTCTGGCGGACAGGATGGTCGACGACTTCTGCCGCGAAGCCGACCGCAATGATGACTGATGCCGGCCCAGCACCGCTGATCCGCATCCAGATCGTGCACGCGTTGCCCGGGGCCTATTGGGCTACCGACCTGTCGGTTCCGCAGGACGCTACCGTTGCCGACGCCTTGGCATCGGCCGCCCCTGTCATCGCGGCCGCCGGCATCACCGTGGATACGGACTGCCTGGCAATCTTCGGAAAGACCGCTGAACCGCGAACGCGATTACGCGATGGCGACCGGATCGAATTGTTGCGGCCGCTGCTGGTGAGTCCGCGCGATGCCCGGACCAGCCGAGCCTCGGCTAGCCGGAAACGCTGAAAACTTGATCCTGCGGGAGCAGTGAACCGGAACAGCGCTCAGCGGCGATTGTTGTTGTCCTTGTCCTTGGGCAGGTTGCCGAAGCCGAACTTACGCAGTTCCAGCAGCAGTGCGCCATCCTGTTCAGGAAAATACTCGCCTTCCATCCGGGCCAACGTGTCGCCTTCGAACCAGACGGTCAGGTTCTTGATCTGGGTATCGCCATGGTCGCGGCGTTCAGTGGCCACGTAGTCCCAGCGCGACTGGTGGAACGGGTCGGCCAGCGGCGGCGAGCCGAGCAAGGCGACAACCTGCGCCTGCGACATACCGGGCTTGAGCTGCTCGACGTTGTTCTTCTCGAGGAGGTTTCCCTGGAACACCGGCTGGCGATAGATGAAGGTGCAGCCGGACACGAGAACGGCGGCGAGAAGCAGAACGAGGGCCTTGCGCATCGGGAGCGTGGTCACAGGAAGGGAGGCGAGCGATAATATACCAAGCACCGACCCGGGTCGGCCGAAATAGTTCACCAGCGGGTTCATTGGAGGGGTGGCACATGGAGTCGGAAGACCTTCGAAAGGTCGGCCTGAAGGTCACCCATCCCCGGACCCGCATCCTGGAGCTTCTGGAAACCTCGGGTGTACGCCATCTCAGCGCGGAAGACATCTATCGCCGGCTGATATCCAGTGGTGAGGACATCGGCCTGGCCACGGTTTACCGGGTGCTGACCCAGTTCGAGTCCGCTGGGCTGGTCCTGAAGCACAATTTCGAGGGCGGCACGGCCGTGTACGAGCTCGACCACGGGCAGCACCACGACCATATGGTGGACCTGGAATCGGGCAAGGTGATCGAGTTCACCAGCCCTGAGATCGAGTTGTTGCAGAAGCAGATTGCCGACCGCCATGGCTATGTGATCGAGGAGCACAGCCTGGTTCTGTACGTGCGGCCGAAGCCCAAGCGCCAGGCCTGACAAGCGCCAGGCCGAAATATGTTTCAGCGCGGTTGCGCGCCCGCCAGCATGCGTTTTGCGTTGGCGCGGCTTTCACGCGTGATGTCCACGCCGCCCAGCATGCGGGCGAGTTCTTCCACGCGATCGGGCTCCGACAGGCGATTGACTGCGCTGTGCGTGGCGCTGCCCGTGACCGCCTTGCTGACCCGGAAATGGTGATGCCCCTGCGCCGCCACCTGGGGCAGGTGGGTCACGCACAAGACTTGCCGTTGCAGGCCGAGGGCGCGGAGTTTCTGACCGACCACCTCGGCAACGGCGCCGCCGATGCCGCTGTCCACTTCGTCGAATACCATCGTTGGCACCGAGTCCAACCCCAGGGCCGCGACTTCTATCGCCAGGCTGATCCGTGCGAGTTCGCCGCCGGAAGCTACCTTTCGCAGGGCCCGGGGCGGTTGCCCCGGATTGGCGGATACCAGGAACTCGCAGCGCTCAGCGCCGCCGGGATTGGGCCTGTCACCTTCATTCGCGGGCAGCTCGACGGTGAAGACGCCGCCGGCCATTCCGAGCTCGGCCATCAGTCCGCTGACGGCGCCGGACAGCCGATCGGCCGCCAGGCGTCGTGACTGGCTCAGATCCGAGGCCGATCGGGCCCATGCTGCCGCTGCGTCGCTTCGTTCCTTCACGAGCCGTTCGGTGCTCTCCCCCAGTCCGCCTAGTTTTTCGAGCTCGGCCACCAGGCGGCCATGCACGCCAGCGAGTTCCGGGAGGGGCGCCCTGTGCTTGCGGGAGAGCTCATGCAGTCGCGTCAAGCGCGATTCCAGTTCATCCAGGTGGCTGGGATCGAGCTCCAGTTCATCGCGCCAGCGTTCGAGCAAGGAGGCTGCCTCGTCCAGCTGGATCTGCGCCGAATCCACGAGGGCAGCCACTTCCGCCAGGCGTGGCTCGTGTTCGAGCTGTCGCGCCACCTCGGCATTGATCTGGCGCAGGTTCCGCGCCACGCCAACGCCATCCTCGCCCGACAGCCTGGCCAGCGCCGAGTCATAGGCGGCCAGCAAACCAGCGGCGTGGGTCTGTCGGCGATGCGAAGCCAGGAGGGTTTCGATGCCGGCAGGATCGAGAGATTCGCGTGCCAGTTCCGATACCTGGTGTTGCAGGTAATCGATGCGGTCGTCCACGGCGCCGGCGCGCGAGAGTTCGGCCAGTTCGCGGTCGATCACTGCCCATCGGCGCGCCAGGCTGCGGACCTGCGCCAGAACCGGGTCGTGCTGGCCGAAGGCATCGATCAGTTCCATCTGGTGGTTTCGTTCCAGCAGGGCCTGGTGCTCGTGCTGGCCATGGATTTCCACCAGCATCGATCCCAGTTCAGCCAGCTGGGACAGCGTGGCGGGTCGGCCGTTGATCCATGCGCGGGACCCGCCATCGGCACGGATGACCCGCCGCAATTGGCAGGTATCGCCGTCGTCGAGCTCGTTTTCGCGCAGCCAGTCCGCGGCCTGGGGCGAATCGAGGAGGTGGAATTCGGCAGCCAATTCGGCCCGCTCGGCGCCGTGGCGGACCACCCCGGTGTCGGCCCGCGCGCCGGTCAGGGACAGCAGGGCGCCTACCAGCAACGACTTTCCTGCGCCGGTTTCGCCCGACACGACGGTCAGCCCGCCTTCGAAGGCGAGTTCTGCAGCGCTGACGACGGCGAAGTCGCGGAGGGTGAGGTGACGAAGCATGTGCGGTGATTTTGCCTGAAACCGGAGCGGATTCGTTCAGCGGGTTTCGCCGGATGGTGTCGGAAATGCTTGCAAGAAACCCGATAGCCGCTTGCGCCGCCGGGCCGTCGGCCTTATCTATGGTGGCATGAGCAGCAACCTCGACCTTCGCTCGCGCAGCCTGCTGCGCACGCTGATCGCACAGCATATCCGCGACGGCGAGCCCGTCGGAAGCCGCACGCTTGCGCGGCAGTCGGGCCTGGACGTGAGTCCCGCGACCATCCGCAACATCATGGCCGACCTCGAGGAAATCGGATTGCTGTCCGCCCCGCATACCTCGGCCGGCCGGATACCGACGGCCCAGGGCTATCGGGTATTCGTCGATTCCCTGTTGCAGATGCAGCCCTTGCCCGAGCCTGAGATTGCACTGCTGCGCAGCCAGATGTCCCCGGGCTCGGGGACCCAGGCGCTACTGTCGAATGCCTCTGAATTGCTGTCGGCGATGAGCCAGTTCGTGGGCGTGGTCACGGTGCCGCAACGCGCGCAGTTCGCGTTCCGGATGATCGACTTCGTGCCGATCGACGGTAACCGATTACTGGTCATCCTGGTATTCACCGACAACGAAGTGCAGAACCGGATCATCACCACGCGGCGCTCGTATTCGGCCAGCGAACTCGAGCAGACCGCCAACTACCTCAACACCCATTTCGCTGGTCGGCCCCTGTCCGATATCCGGACCAGCCTGGTGCGTGAACTGCGCGACACGCGATCGGAAATGGAGCGCGTGCTGACGGCCGCGGTCGAGATATCGGAGCAGGCGCTGGACGCCGATGGCGAAGACATGGTGCTGAGCGGCCAGACCCGCCTGATGGGCCTGCAGGGCATGTCGGACATGGACCGGCTGCGCGAATTGTTCGAAGCGTTCTCGCGCAAGCGGGAAATCCTGGCCTTGCTGGAGCGTTGCACCCAGGCGCCCGGCGTGCGCGTCTTTATCGGCAAGGAAAGCGGACTGGCGCCGCTGGACGGCTACACCCTCATCACCGCGCCCTACGCCAGCCATGGCAAGACCCTGGGCGTGCTGGGCGTTATCGGCCCCACCCGCATGGCCTACGACCGGGTCATTCCCATCGTGCAGACCACCGCCAACCTGCTGGGCGAGGCCTTGAATCCCGAGTCCACGGCCCCATAAGGGCGGCATGCCCCGTGCAAGGGGCGGAAAGGGAAGCCAAGCATGCAGCATGAAAATCCGGCGTCCGGAACGGACGAGTGGGCCGCGTCGGCCCCGGCAAATGAAGTCGAAGCCCTGTTGGGTGAAGTGGATCAGCTTCGGGCAACCGTCGTCGCGCTGAAGGACGAGACCTTGCGCGAGCGCGCGGAACTCGACAACCAGCGCAAGCGACTGGCCCGCGACGTGGACATGGCGCGCAAGTTTGCCAATGAACGCCTGCTGTCGGAACTGCTGCCGGTACTCGACAGCCTCGATGCCGGACTGGCTACCACCGGCGACGACGCCAGCGCGCTGCGCGCCGGCCTCGAACTGACCCTGAAGCAATTGCTGAAAGTTGCCGGGGACAACGGCCTGGCCGTGGTCAACCCGGTGGGCGAAGTCTTCAACCCCGACCTGCACCAGGCCATCAGCCAGGCCGATCCCGCCGGCGCCGAACCGGGCACGGTGCTGCAGGTATTCCAGAAGGGCTATCTGTTGAACGACCGACTGTTGCGTCCGGCCCTGGTGGTCGTGGCAAGACACGACGATTGAACAATCCACACTTGAAAACTGTGTGAAGACCTCCAGATAAGGCACAGGCATTTATTCGCGGACCGGCACCACCGGCCGCCAGCAAAAAAGGAAACGACACATGGGCAAGATCATCGGCATCGACCTGGGTACCACCAACAGCTGCGTGGCAGTGATGGAAGGCGGCAACGCCAAGGTCATCGAAAACTCCGAGGGCGATCGCACCACGCCGTCCATCGTCGCCTTCACCAAGGACGGCGAAGTGATCGTGGGCGCGTCGGCCAAGCGCCAGGGCGTGACCAATCCGAAGAACACCTTCTACGCCGTGAAGCGCCTCATCGGCCGCAAGTTCACCGACGCGGAAGTCAAGAAGGACCTCGACCTGGTCCCGTACGGCATCACCGCGCACGACAATGGCGACGCCTGGGTACAGACCAGCGACAGCCGCAAGATGGCGCCGCAGGAAATTTCCGCGCGCGTGCTCGAGAAAATGAAGAAGACCGCCGAAGCCTACCTGGGCGAAACGGTTACCGAAGCGGTCATCACCGTGCCGGCCTACTTCAACGACAGCCAGCGCCAGGCGACCAAGGACGCGGGCCGCATCGCCGGTCTCGACGTCAAGCGCATCATCAACGAGCCGACCGCGGCGGCCCTGGCCTATGGCATGGACAAGAAGGGCGGCGACCGCAAGATTGCCGTGTATGACCTCGGCGGCGGCACCTTCGACGTGTCCATCATCGAGATCGCGACCATCGACGGCGAAAGCCAGTTCGAAGTGCTCGCCACCAATGGCGACACCTTCCTGGGCGGCGAAGATTTCGACAAGCGCGTCATCGACTTCCTGGTGGAAGAATTCCAGAAGGAGCAGGGCATCGACCTGCGCAAGGACCCGCTGGCCCTGCAGCGCCTGAAGGATGCGGCCGAGCGCGCCAAGATCGAACTGTCCAGCTCGCAGCAGACCGACGTGAACCTGCCTTACGTGACGGCCGATGCCTCGGGCCCGAAGCACCTCAGCATCAAGCTGACCCGTGCCAAGCTCGAGTCGCTGGTCGAGGAACTGGTGAAGAAGACGATCGAGCCCTGCCGCATCGCCATGAAGGATGCCGGTGTCAGCAACAGCGACATCAGCGACGTGATCCTGGTCGGCGGCCAGACCCGCATGCCGCGCGTCAAGGCAGCCGTCACCGAATTCTTCGGCAAGGAACCGCGCCAGGACGTCAATCCGGATGAAGCCGTCGCCATCGGCGCCGCGATCCAGGGCGGCGTGCTCGCCGGCACCGTCAAGGACGTGCTGCTGCTCGACGTGACCCCGCTGTCGCTGGGCATCGAAACCCTGGGCGGCGTGTTCACCAAGATCATCGAAAAGAACACCACCATCCCGACCAAGGCCTCGCAGACTTTCTCCACCGCCGAAGACAACCAGAGCGCGGTTACCGTGCACGTGTTGCAAGGCGAGCGCGAGCAGGCCCGCTACAACAAGTCGCTGGCCAAGTTCGACCTGACCGGCATCGATTCCGCGCCGCGCGGCATGCCGCAGGTGGAAGTGGCCTTCGACATCGACGCCAACGGCATCCTGCACGTGACGGCCAAGGACAAGAAGACCGGCAAGGAACAGCGCATCGAGATCAAGGCAGGTTCGGGCTTGAGCGAGGAAGAGATCCAGCAGATGGTCCGCGACGCCGAAGCCAATCGTGAGGAAGACAAGAAGTTCCACGATCTGGTTACTGCACGAAACGCGGCCGACGGCCTGATCCACGCGACCCGTACCGCGATCAAGGAACACGGTTCCAAGATTCCGGGCGAGCAGCTGGGCGGCATCGAAACCGCATTGTCGGATCTTGAAACCGCCATGAAGGGCGACGACAAGGCGCAGATCGAAGCCAAGACGAATGCCTTGCAGCAGGTTGCGCAGTCGCTGTACGCGGCAGCGTCGGCCGGCCCGGATGCGGGTGGCGATGATGCTGGCCAGGGCGGCTCCAAGGCCCAGGCCGAGGACGTGGTGGATGCCGAATTCACGGAAGTGAAAGACGGCGACCAGAAGTAAGCTTCATCCCCCGACCTTCGGGTTGGGGGAATGACTGCCCGCGTTGAACCGGCGATTCCGGTCTGCGCGGGCGGTTTGCTGTTTGGGTAAGTGCTTTCAATTGGGGTCGGAATGAGCAAGCGTGACTACTACGAAGTCCTGGGCGTATCGCGCACCGCGACCGAAGACGAATTGAAGAAGGCTTATCGCCGCCTGGCGATGAAGCATCATCCCGACCGCAACAGCGAGGGTGACAAGGATTCCGAGGCGGCTTTCAAGGAAGCCAAGGAAGCCTACGAAGTGCTCAATGACGCGTCCAAGCGCCGCGCCTACGACCAGCACGGCCATGCCGCGTTCGAACACGGCATGGGCGGCGGTGGTGGCGGTGGCCCCGGCTTCGGCAACGTCAACGACATCTTCGGCGACATCTTCGGCGACATCTTCGGGGGTGGTCGCCAGCAAGGTCCGCGCCGCGGCGCCGACCTGCGCTACGTGATGGAACTCGATCTCGAAGAAGCCGTGTTCGGCGTCGAGAAACAGATCGACATCCCGACCCTGGTCGCCTGCGAACCCTGCAAGGGCTCAGGCTCGGAAGACGGCAAGATCGAAACCTGCCGCACCTGCGCCGGTCGCGGCCAGGTACGCATGCAACGCGGCATTTTTTCCGTGCAGCAACCTTGCCCGCAATGCGCCGGCCGTGGCCAGACCATCGCCAAGCCGTGCAAGTCCTGCCGGGGCAATGGCCGCGTGCAGGATGAAAAGACGCTGCAGGTGAAGATTCCCGCCGGCGTGGACAATGGCGATCGCATCCGCCTGCAGGGCGAAGGCGAGGCGGGCCCCAGCGGCGCGCCGGCCGGTGACCTGTACGTTGAAGTGAACGTGCGTGAGCACAAGATTTTCCAGCGCGATGGCGACGACCTGTATTGCGAGGTGCCGATCCGGTTCTCGCAGGCTGCGCTGGGTGCTGAAGTGGTGGTGCCCACGCTCGAGGGAGAGGCACTGATCAAAGTGCCGTTGGAGACCCAGACCGGCAAGCTTTTCCGCTTGCGCGGCAAGGGAGTCAAGTCGGTGCGTAGCCATGGGCACGGCGACTTGCTCTGCCGCGTCGTGGTCGAGACGCCCGTCAAACTCACCGCCAGGCAACGTGAATTGCTGAAGGACTTCGAAGACACGTTCCAGGGCGAGGACGGGGCGCGGCATTCGCCGCGGTCCACGGGCTTCCTGGACGGCGTCAAGTCCTTCTGGGATCGGATGACGTCTTGAGGCCGGCGCGGGGACGGCCTGCGCCGAAGCACTGAAGTTCATCGCCAAGTCGGCGTAAGCTTGATCGGATGAACTCGACTCCGATTCGATTGTTGATCCACGGCGCCACGGGAAGAATGGGCAAGGCCCTGATCCGGTTGGCAGCGGCCGATGCCAGGCTCGTGGTGGTTGCGGCCGTGTCGAGGTCGGGCGAGCAACCGGCCGATGCGTCGGTTCCGTCATTCCGGGCCGACGCGATCGGCGACTGCCCCGCCTTCGATGTCGCAGTGGATTTCAGCCTGCCTGACGCCTTCGATCGCCTGCTTGACGCCTGTCGACAGCGCGGCGCGGCGTTGGTCAGCGGCACGACAGGCCTGGAAGGCCGCCAGCTCATGCATCTGGCGGAAGCGTCGTCGGATATCCCGGTCCTGTGGGCTTCGAATTTCAGCCTGGGCGTCGTAGTGCTGCACGAATTGGTGAGGAAGGTGTCCGAATCGCTGGCCGACTGGGCGGTCGAGATCACGGAGACCCACCACGTGCATAAACTGGATGCGCCATCGGGTACCGCGCTGACGCTCGGCCTGGCCGCCTCCGAGGCGAGCGGTCGCAAGCCTGCGATCGAGTCGATTCGGCAGGGAGAGGTCATCGGGGAGCACGTCGTTCGCTTTTCGGGCATGGGTGAGACGCTGGAACTCTCGCATCGCGCAAGCGATCGCGACATCTTCGCCCGGGGCGCACTCGAAGCGGCCCGCAGGCTGGCGCCGCAAGCGGCCGGACAGTTCAGCCTGGCGGAGCTGCTTGCCCTCGAGGGCTGATCGCCCGCGACTCGCTTCGCCGCGTCGGGACAGGCGGTTTTCTCCTCCCGTTTCCTTTTGGCCGCCATCAGGCTAAAATTCTCGCTCGCCTGAACCCCTTTTTCGTATCGAACCCGGCCCTTGCCCGGTTCGCGGCCTGCCGCAGCCCGGTGGACCGAGGGTTTCACCCAGACAAGGCGAGCAATGTGACCCAAACCGCCATCCTTGCACTCGAAGACGGCACCGTATTCGAGGGCATTTCCGCAGGCGCACCCGGACTTTCGGTCGGCGAGGTCGTTTTCAATACGGCCATCACCGGCTACCAGGAAATACTCACCGATCCCTCCTACGCGAGGCAGTTGGTGACTCTGACTTCCCCGCACATCGGCAATACCGGCTGCACGAGCCAGGACGACGAATCCAGCCAGGTTTTCGCCGCCGGCCTGATCGTGCGCGACGTGCCGCGCCGGCCGAGCAACTGGCGCAGCCAGGTCAGCTTGCCCGAGTGGCTGAAGGCACGCGGCGTGGTCGCCATTTCCGATATCGATACCCGCAGGCTGACTCGCCTGCTGCGTGATCGCGGCGCCCAGAATGGCGCGCTGATGGCTGGGGACATCGATACCGACAAGGCGATCGAGTGCGCCCGAAAGTTTCCGGGCCTCAAGGGCATGGATCTGGCCAAGGAGGTCTGCACCAAGGCGTCTTACGTCTGGACCGAAGGCCAGATCGACCTCGACAGCCAGCGGTTCGTGTCGGTGCCGTCGCGCTACCACGTGGTCGCCTACGATTTCGGCGTCAAGTACAACATCCTTCGCATGCTGGCCGAACGCGGCTGCAAGGTGACGGTCGTGCCGGCGCAAACGAGCGCCGCTGACGTTTTTGCAATGAAGCCCGACGGCGTGTTCCTGTCCAACGGACCGGGTGACCCGGCGCCCTGCGACTACGCGATCGCCGCCACCCGCGAATTCATTACGGCCGGCATTCCGTTGTTCGGCATCTGCCTGGGCCACCAGATCCTCGGCCTCGCGACCGGCGCGACCACGTCAAAGATGAAATTCGGCCACCATGGCGCGAACCATCCCGTCATCGACCTGGCCAGCGGACGGGTGATGATCACTTCGCAGAACCACGGCTTCGCAGTGGACGAAGACAGCTTGCCGGCGAACGTGCGCGTCACGCATCGATCCCTGTTCGACGGATCCAACCAGGGCATCGCCTTGGCCGACTCACCAGCCTTCAGCTTCCAGGGTCACCCGGAAGCGAGCCCCGGGCCGCATGACGTTGCCGGGTTGTTCGATCATTTCATCGCTTCGATGCAGTCCTCGTCCTGAGCGATGGACAACCAGGGGAAACCGGATGGCAGGCGTCATGAGGACCAAGTCGAAGCAACCGATCACCGTGTTCTCCGGCCTGGTGTGGGTGCTCACGCGGATCGGCCTGCCTTTGTTGTTGCTGTACGGACTTCTTTGGTGGCGCGCCGATGCCGCCATCGAGAAGCAACTCGACCGTATGCGTGCCGTCGTCAACGTGCAGCGAAGCGGCACCATCCTCGGGCTCAATGGCGATGTTGGAATTCGAAACGTCCGGATGACGCCGGTCGATGGAACGCCGCTGGGCGGCCTGACCGTGCGCGCCAAGCGCGCGGTCATCCAGACTCCCGGCCTGTGGTGGTTGGTCCGCGCCAGCCTGTTCGGCGTGCCGAAGGAGATTCCGTCGCGCATCGGTTTCCGACTTGACGACGCCAGCATCGACGGCGATCCGGAGGTCCTCAACAAGGCGATCATCGGCGGACATGTCGTATTCCCGTTCGACCTGGCCGGTTGCGATACGCCCTTGTCGATCGAAGTGTTGCGGGCGCTGGGCAGCGACAACGGCAATTCAAGTTTCCAGGCAACGCTCACCCATCCTTCCTCGAAGCTGCTTCGCTGGGATATATCCGCTGATTCACCGGGGATGGTGAAGGTGGCTGGCGAGATGGAGATGGAGATTGGCGCTGATGGTGAAATGGCGCGCCGGTTCGCAGCGGCTTCGTTCAAGGGTTTCCAGGTCGTCTACACGGACCTGGGTTTTGCCGCGAACCGCAACAGTTACTGCCAGAAGCGCACCGGCCTTGATGCAGAGACCTTCGCCGCGCGTCACGTGGAAGCTGCCAGCCGCAGTTTTGCAGAGCACGGCGTCAAGCCCGGGGCGGCGCTGACGCAGGCCTATGCCGGGTTCTCACGCAATGGCGGCACGCTGACCATCGCCGCGCGCCCGCAAGCACCGGTTCCCCTGGTTGGGCTCGCGGGAGTCAACCTCGAGAACGCGTCGTTCCTGCTGCACACCACCGTGCGCCACAATGACCTCGCGCCTGGCGCGATGACCTTCCTGCCGATCGATGGTTACGTGCCCACCGCAACACCTGCAAATTTTTCCGGAAGGGATGTTCCCGTGTCGGGCACGCGCGATGCCAGCATCAGTGCCCCGCGCGTGGCAATCGGCACGGAAATCCCGTATGCCGATCTCGGTGCGTATGTGGGTGACGAGGTTGAAGTCACCACCAACATGAACAGCAAGAGGCGCGGCACCCTGCAGGGCAAGAGCCTGATGGGCGTCAGCCTGAAGGCGCCAGCAGCCGAAGGCGGCTACAGCTTGAGTATTCCGAAGTACACCATCGTCAACGTCGTGCTGGTCGGATCGTCCGTGCCCGCCACCGACCCAGGTAGCCAAAATGCCCAAACGAAGTGACATACGCAGCATCCTGATCATCGGTGCCGGCCCCATCGTCATCGGCCAGGCCTGCGAGTTCGATTATTCGGGCGCGCAAGCCTGCAAGGCGCTGCGGGAAGAGGGCTACCGGGTGATCCTGGTGAACTCGAATCCCGCTACGATCATGACCGACCCGGACATGGCTGATGCGGTCTATATCGAACCGATCAATCCAGCAACCGTCGAACGCATCATCGCCAAGGAACGGCCCGACGCATTGCTGCCGACCATGGGTGGCCAGACGGCGCTGAACTGCGCGCTCGACCTTGCCGATGCCGGGACGCTGGACAAATATGGCGTCGAGCTGATCGGCGCGTCGCGCGAAGCCATCCGCATGGCCGAGGATCGCGAACTGTTCCGCCATGCGATGAAGGACATCGGCCTGGATTGCCCGAAGGCCGAGATCGCACGGTCGCTGGAACAGGCGCTCGACATCCAGTCGCGCGTCGGCTATCCGACCATCATCCGGCCCAGCTTCACGCTGGGCGGCTCCGGCGGCGGCATCGCCTACAACCGCGAGGAGCTGATCGAGATCACCAACCGCGGCCTGGAACTCTCGCCCACCGGCGAAGTGCTGATCGAAGAATCGGTGCTGGGCTGGAAGGAATTCGAAATGGAGGTGGTGCGCGACACCGCCGACAACTGCATTATCGTCTGCTCGATCGAAAACCTCGACCCGATGGGCGTGCACACCGGCGACTCGATCACCGTTGCCCCGGCGCAGACCCTGACCGACAAGGAATACCAGCGCCTGCGCGATGCCTCCATCAAGGTGCTGCGCAAGATCGGCGTGGATACCGGCGGCTCCAACGTGCAGTTCGGCATCAATGCCCAGGACGGCCGCGTGGTTGTCATCGAGATGAATCCGCGCGTGTCGCGGTCCTCGGCGCTGGCGTCGAAGGCGACTGGCTTCCCGATCGCGAAGGTCGCGGCCAAGCTGGCCGTGGGTTACACGCTGGACGAGTTGCGCAACGAGATCACGGGCGGCAAGACGCCGTCGTCGTTCGAGCCGACCATCGATTACGTGGTCACCAAGATTCCACGCTTCGCCTTCGAGAAATTCCCCTCCGCCGACGCCCGCCTGACCACCCAGATGAAGTCGGTGGGCGAAGTGATGGCGATGGGCCGGACCTTCCAGGAGTCGCTGCAGAAAGCCTTGCGCGGCCTCGAGATCGGCAAGGTCGGCCTCGATCCCACCGGCCATGCCGGGCAGGGCGAGGACGGCCTTCTGAAGATCCGTCGAGATTTGAAGGAACCCGGTCCGGAACGCCTGTTCCAGGTAGCCGAGGCGTTCCGCGCTGGCATGAGCGTTGACGATGTGTTCAAGCTCAGCTTCATCGACCCGTGGTTCCTCGACCAGATCGAAGAACTGGTGGCGATGGAAAAAGACGTGCACCACGACGGCCTGGACGCGCTGGACGGAAAGCGCCTGCGCCAGCTCAAACGCAAGGGTTTTTCCGATATCCGCCTGGCCCAGCTGACCGGCACCGATGAATCGGCGGTCCGCGCCCTGCGCCGCGCCTTCAACGTGCGCCCCGTGTACAAGCGCGTGGACTCGTGCGCCGCCGAATTCGCCACCAACACCGCCTACCTGTACTCGACCTACGAGGACGAGTGCGAGGCCGAGCCGACCAACCGCAACAAGATCATGGTGCTCGGCGGCGGCCCCAACCGCATCGGCCAGGGCATCGAGTTCGACTACTGCTGCGTGCACGCGGCGCTCGCCCTGCGCGAAGATGGTTACGAGACCATCATGGTCAACTGCAATCCCGAGACCGTCTCCACCGATTTCGATACGTCTGACCGGCTCTACTTCGAGCCGCTGACGCTGGAGGACGTGCTCGAGATCATCGACCTGGAAAAACCCGTCGGCGTGATCGTGCAGTACGGCGGCCAGACGCCGCTGAAGCTGGCGCGTGCGCTGGAAGCCGCCGGCGCGCCCATCATCGGCACGTCACCCGACTCGATCGACCTGGCCGAAGACCGCGAGCGCTTCCAGAAGCTCGTCGAGAAGCTCAACCTGGTGCAGCCGCCAAACCGCACGGCGCGCACCGCCGAGCAGGCGCTCAACCACGCTTCCGCGATCGGCTATCCGCTGGTGGTTCGGCCGAGCTACGTGCTGGGCGGACGCGCCATGGAAATCGTCTATTCCGACGAGGACCTGTCGCGCTACATCCGCGAGGCGGTGCAGGTCTCCAATGATTCGCCGGTGCTGCTCGACCGCTTCCTCGACAACGCGGTCGAGGTTGACGTCGACATCATCGCCGACATGGATGGCAACGTCCTGATCGGCGGCATCATGGAACACATCGAGGAGGCGGGCGTGCATTCGGGCGACTCATCCTGCTCGCTGCCGCCGTACACGCTGAGTGCCGAGATCCAGGACCGCCTGCGGGTGCAGATGACGGCCATGGCGCGCGAACTGAAGGTGATCGGCCTGATGAATGCGCAGTTCGCCATCCAGTTTGATGGCGTCGGTGGTGAAACGATCTACGTGCTGGAAGTGAACCCGCGCGCCTCGCGCACCGTGCCCTTCGTGTCGAAGGCGATCGGTGTGCCGCTGGCAAAGATTGCCGCGCGCTGCATGGTCGGCCAGTCACTCATCGCCCAGGGCGCGACCCGCGAAATCATCCCGAATTATTTCTCGGTGAAAGAAGCGGTGTTCCCGTTCGCCAAGTTCCAGGGCGTGGACCCGATCCTCGGGCCGGAGATGCGTTCCACGGGCGAAGTGATGGGCGTGGGGCGGACTTTCGAGGACGCATTCGGGCGCGCGGAAGAAGCTGCGAGCATCAAGGCGCCGCCGGTGGGCAAGGCATTCGTCTCGGTTCGCGATGGTGACAAGCCACGTGTGCTGGACGTGGCGCGGTTGCTGATCGAGCGAGGGTTCACTTTAGTGGCCACAACCGGCACTGCGCGCTACCTTGCCGAACAGGGCATCGCCTGCGAGCAGATCAACAAGGTCATCGAAGGCCGGCCGCACATCGTGGACCTGATCAAGAATGGCGAAATCGTGTATATCGTCAACACGACGGAGGGCAAGGCGGCGATCGCCGACTCCTTCTCCATCCGTCGCGAAGCGCTTCAGCATCGGGTAACGTATTCCACTACCGTCCCCGGCGCCCGCGCACTGATCCAGGCCATCGACAGCCGCAATCATCCTCGCGTCTGGTCGCTGCAGGAACTGCACAAGGAAATTCACGGATGATTGCACCGCTGACCACCAAGGGCGCCCAGAAACTGCGCGAAGAGCTCGAAAACCTCAAGTCGGTCAAGCGGCCGGCGGTGATCCACGCCATCGCCGAGGCCCGCGCCCATGGCGACCTCAAGGAAAACGCGGAGTATCACGCGGCCCGCGAGCAGCAGGGATTCATCGAAGGCCGCATCCAGCAACTCGAATTCACCCTGTCCCACTCGCAGCTGATTGACGTGGCCACGTTGAATGCGGGTACGCGCGTCGTGTTCGGAGCGACGGTTGAACTCGCCGAGTGCGAATCCGGCGACGAAGTCACTTACCAGATCGTCGGCGACCTGGAATCGGACATCAAGCTGGGCATGATCTCGATCTCATCCCCGATCTCCCGCGCGCTGATCGGCAAGCACGAGGGCGACACGATCACCATCGAGGCGCCGGGCGGGCAGCGCGAGTACGACATCATCGCGGTTCGCTACGTCGGCTGATCCCTTGCACCTGCCGGCGCCGGGCACGGCATGAATTCTTCTTCCCGCCTCGTGCTGCTCTTGCCGGAACGCAGGCGCTTCGCCGGCCAGGCGATCTCGAAGGATGTCGCCAGGCTCCTGGGACGCGCCGATGCACTGCCGCTGCAGTCGCCGGGCGAACGCGCTCAGCTTCTCCGCCATTTCGACCTGTTGCCGCGCGGCTGGCCGATGGCTGCGATCACCCGCCAGGGCGACAAGGGCGATGCTGCAGGCCGCGGTTGGCTGCGCGCCGATCCAGTCTTCATCCGGCCCGAAATGATGGGCGCGCGGCTGATGGCATGGGGCAACCTGGGATTGTCGGCGGACGAGGCCGAAGCCTTCCTGCAGCCCTTGCGCCCGATCTTCGGTGACGCGGGATTCCCGATCTCGGCGACCGGACCGGAGCGTTGGTACCTGATGCTTCCACCGGACACGAAGCTCCCGGATTTTCCCTTGCCGATCGATGCCCTCGGCGGCGACATGCTGGCCTATCTGCCTGAGGGCAATGAAGCGCGACGCTGGCGATCGCTGGCGAACGAAGCGCAGGTCATCCTGCACAACCATCCGCGCAACCAGGGTCGCATCGCGGCCGGATTGCCGCCGGTGAATTCCCTCTGGTTCTGGGGTGGCGGCCGCCTCCCGGATTCCGTTCGCTGCGATTACACGAGCGTGCAAGGGGCGGACGAAGAACTGCTGGCCCTGGCCGGGCTTGCCGGCACCCGCCTGCAGCCATCGGAAACAGGAAGCACGCTGGCAGATCTTCGGCGCCATCGGGACTGGTCGGAAGTCGAGCTGGCGCACCTGCTCCCTGGCATTGCCTCGCTGAAGCGTCGGTACGCATCCATGCTGCTGGACTTCGCCGATGGTTCCGGATTCCGGCTGGAAGCTTCCCAGCACTGGCGATGGTTTCGACGACCTGTGGCGCAACTCGATCCATGACCCGCATCGTCAGGCGCGAGGTTCCCGAGCACGGTGCGTGGCCGCCGTCGATCCCTGACGTGCTTCGACGGGTTCTTGCGGCCCGTGGCGTGCTGCGCCCGGAGGATGCCGAGCTCAAGCTCGCGCGCCTGTTGCCGCCGGATACGATGGGACAGCTGCAGGCTGCCGTCGAGATCCTGGCCGATGCGATTCTTGCGCAGCGGCACATCGTGGTGGTGGGCGATTTCGATTGCGATGGCGCCACCGGAACCGCGGTCGCGGTGCGTGGATTGCGGATGCTTGGCGCGTCCCGGGTCAGCTACCAGGTTCCGCATCGGATCACCCACGGCTATGGTCTTTCGCCTGCGCTGGTCGAGGACCTCGTCGTCCATGCACCCGACCTGTTGCTCACCGTGGACAGCGGCATCGCCTGCCATGCCGGCATCGCGGCGGCGCGGGCGCGTGGCTGGCAGGTGGTGGTGACCGATCATCATTTGCCCGGGCCCGAATTACCGGACGCCAACGTCATCGTCAATCCCAACCTCGCCGGCGATGGATTTCCGAGCAAGGCCCTGGCCGGCGTCGGCGTGGTCTTCTACCTGATGCTGGCCCTGCGCCGCCACCTGCGCGACACCGGTCGCCTCGATGCGGGCGAGCCCGACCTGTCGCAACTGCTCGATCTGGTCGCCGTGGGAACCGTTGCCGATCTCGTTCCGCTGGACCCGAACAACCGGTTGCTGGTTGCCGCGGGATTGCGCCGGATGCGCCAGGGCAAATGCCAGCTTGGACTGGCGGCGCTCGCCGATGTGGCCGGTCGTCCACTCGATCGATTGGTCGCCGAGGACATCGGCTTCGGCATCGCGCCTCGGCTTATGGAAGGCTGAGGTGGTCAGCTCATTTTTTTAGGGACTCTACCGCCATTCATGCATTTATTGATGTGAGAGGTTGCAGCTTTCTTAAATCTTCAGCGGTAAACTACCCTGGATATGTATATATTACATAGGTGATCATTTGGCATTTACAACCTATTGAAATCAGTGGGATAGGATGTGATAGTGATCACTGACATGCTCTGGGAAATACCTTTCCATGATCACAGTAGCGACGGCTCTTGGGCTGGAGTTAGATGAAGAATTGCGCCGAGACATGTTGCCTGCGCGATATAGCTTCTTGGTCGACGATGAAAGCAGTCTGCCCGTTGAGCCGGTGCTGCTGTGGCTTTGCAAACAGTACCCGCCAAAGCCGCGGATGTGGAAAGCAAACACTGTGGAGTGTGCCGCACATGACCTCTGTGACTGGTGGCGCTACCTCGAGCGCGAGGGTCGGTTCTGGTGCGACGCGAGTAGCGATGACTTGAGCGAATTCAGGGATAGCTTGCTCGGGTCAGTCAGCCCAAGGACCCATCGTCCTTATGCTGCCAAGACGATTGCCAGACGAATCAATACCATTGGCACGTTTTACGAATGGGCGCTCGAAAAGGGTCTGTTTCGGGGCGAGCCTCTGGATCCAAAGCAACTGAAGCCGGTCTTGCGTGCGATCGACGATGACGCATTGGCGCATACCGGTGGCGGCGTCAGAGAAGTGGCCGTGTCGACCACGGCCCCTCGCTTCAGCGAGTCAGCCGACGAACGTGTTCATCCGATGGAGAGCAAGACCTGGCTGGCAGTTGCCAAATCGCTTGGACCGCTGCCGAGCCAGCGGGATGCAGGGATTCCGGGCTGTTGCCGCAATCGGCTTGCGGCAGAAATCAGCATCTGGACTGGAATGCGCCTGGATGAGGTCGCCGGACTGACCACGTACCAGCTTCTCAACTTGCGTTTTTCCGACGATTCCATTGAAGTCGTACCCTTGAAGATATCTCGTACGAAGGGGCTTCGGCCACGAACGATTTTGTTTCCCAGTCACCTGATCGCAGAACTTCATCGTTACATCGATTCGGAACGCCGAGAAGCGGTTGAGGTTGGCAGGCGATTCGGCTTGAAGAAGGACACTGGCTGTTTGTTCGTGAACGGGTTGGACTCGCGCAATCACGCGGGAAAACCAATACGCGGATACACCCTGTCGGGTGCCTTCCGAGACGCCGTCATAACCTGCGGGTTCGTGAGGGAGGAAAAACGCGTGGACCCACTCACCGAAGAGAGCTATCTAGCTTCGTGTGCCGCGCATTGCTTTCACGATTTGCGGCACACCTTCGCCGTTTGGCTCTACCAGGCGGAAAAGGCAGCTGGGAATGCCGAGCCATGGAAGGTAGTCCAAGCCCGGCTAGGTCACCGCTACCTGAAAACCACCACCGATATCTATTTGCGGATCGTGGATATTTTCCGCGCGAAGGTCAACGACAACCTCTATCGCTTCTTGAGGATGACTTTTGGGACTTAGGCGAGACAAGACTCCCAGTCGCTTTGCCCAACTGGATCGAAAGGCAGCCAAAGCCAAAGAGGCGGCCGGGGCAATTGGGGCCACATTGGTGTCGGCAGACGATCCCGCATCGAATGTGCTGCCGCTTCCGTTGAGCCGGGCCGTCAAGTCTTCCGTGGCAGGCCGTCCTGCGCTCCATCTTATTTTCCCAGTAAGTCACGGTGTCGCGGAGACGCTGGATGCTTCCTACCTGCTACGGGCGCCGAATCTGGCAGAGGCGATGAGCACTGCGTTTCTGAAAAGGTTCGCGACACACACGCGCAAGACTCGCATCCACTCCAACAAGTGGCTTCGCCTTGGATTTTTCGAGTTTCTAAAACTCGCGAATCAGGAGGGCCTGAGCTTAGACAAACTCCATTCCGATCTGATCCATAACTACATTCGCTGGCTCAATCGTGTCGACCCCGGTAGTGGCAAAGCGGTTTGGAAAGTGGAGACCCGAAGTGCGTACTATGGGATTTTTGGTGCAATGATTGAAGCGCTCAGACTGATACCGAAATGGCGCAAGCAAATCCCTGTTGACTTCAGCGTGCCGACGCATCAATGGCCAGGAAAAGGGCGGCAACATACGCCTACGCCTATCGTCCAAGACGAAGACTTCGCATTGCTTTACCGGGCATGTTTGACTGAAATGACCCAAGTTCGCAATGCCATCACCGCCGATTTGGAACTCCTCCAACGTTCGGTGAAGGAGATACCAAAAAGTCCAACCACGTGTCGGGACTATGCGCACCGCGGCGTGGCGTTGGCCGCCATGGATGAGATTTTCGCGCACACCGTACCGAGCTACCCTCAGATGATGGCAACGCACTCCTACCTGCTCACGGCGATCAAGACGCAGTTCGGTACGGTGCTGAAATTGCGATCGGTGCTTGCGCCAAGTCCACGCGACCTGGTGCCGTTTGTTCTGATGCTTGCCATCCATACTCGCTTGAACCCAGAGGCGCTGCTGGGGAGCAATCAGGACGATTACCGCACCGAGGACAGGCTTGGAGAAAGACGATTCAGACCCCGCGTCAACAAGGGGCGTGCGCGGCGTAAGCAGATGCCTTCGTCGCCGGTCGAGGCGGCCTACGACAATCCGCATTCGATCGTCGAGTTCCTGAATGGTTGGACCGCTCGCCTTCGCAAATTGGCCAAGCCAGAAATTGCCAACCGCCTGCTTTTGTTCGTTCCCCGGACTGCTTTTTCGGGCGTGTCATTTTTTGAGGTCGAAAGCGGTGTGGGCGGCACTACATGGGCCACCGCGCTCAGGAATTTCCGCGAAGACCACAATCTCAAGCGGTTTACGCTCCAACAGGTGCGCCCGACGACGCTGGACATTGGTCGTGCCATTCACGATAACGACTTGCGTGCCGCTCAAGCGCTGGGGGACCATCGTTCCCCGGAAACCACCAACTCCCATTACACGAGTGGCGCGCAACGAGAACGAAACGCAGAACGACTGGGCGAGATATCTACGCTTCGCAGGCGTTGGCTCGACACGGGTGGCAAGGCGGATCCTCGCAACGCACCCGTGGACGCCGATGAGGGAGCCGTCACCCCTGGCTGGGGATGCCTGGAACCGTTCGAATCGCCTTACAGCCCAAACGGCAAGCTGTGCAGCGCCTTTGGACGCTGCCCGGCGTGTCACTTGACTCAACTCGACATCCATTCGGTCTACGCAGCCGCGCAATCACTCAATTTGTTGGACGCCGTCCGCAGGGCCCGCGAGACGATGGATCCGCAAGGCTGGTTGGAACGCATGGCGCCAGTAGAGAAAAAGCTGGTCCATTTTTGGCTGCCGCAGTTCTCCCCCGAGATACTCGAGCAGGCGAAATCCCTGAACCTTCCACCATTACCGACACCGGATTGAAGCGATGAATTCATCCACAGCCTTGCTTACCTCAACAGCCATGGCCCGGCACCTTCATTTGGAGGCCAGTCCCTGGGACGCTCCGGTGTCGACACGCTCGAAATTCGGTGACCTCGTCTGGCTGCTCGACATAACGACGCCGGGGCAGGGGCCGGGCAGTGCGCGGGTAGATTGGGACTTCGACCTCGGCGATGGGTTGAGCTTCGGCCAACCGCGCTTCTCGGTACTTCGGGGCGGCCTGATGCGCTTGGTCTGGTCCCTATTTACCGATCGGCGCTCGGGATTGGATTTGACGGTGGGAAGCGTCATGAAACTGTCCACGGCTATGCGTTGCCTGGTTCGATGGATGATCAAGAACGACTACGTTTGCATCAGCGAGTTGACCAGCGCAGCAAGTGAGGAGTATCTCGATGACGTGGTCAGCTCTTACATGCTTGAGACCGAACTCGTGGAAGGCGACCAGGCAGAGAACGAATCGGAGGACGATGAGCAGGACGACCCAGAGATTCCGCTGGGGGCCTTGCGTCCCAGGACGAACTTTTGGTCGTTGCTTTGGGCGCAGCGGGCTGTCCTGCGCGAAGCCGGTGTGGCCGTTCTGCCCGAGGCCCCCTTCGGCGGGAAGAGCGCCAGAACGGTCGCCAACACGCTGGCAACCAAGATTGTTGGCTGGATTCCACCGGTGCCAGATGAAGTTGCGCTTCCGGTTATGGCGGAAGCACATCGTTGGCTCTGGGAACGGGCCGACGACGTGATTCGGCTGCAAGACGACTACCTCGCCCTGTATCGTCCAGAGTTGTGCAGTGTCTACGCCGGCGTTGTCGCGGGCGTGGCATTGGAAAACTTCAGTTTCTCTTGCGCTTCGCCGGACCTGGTGCCTTGGCGAGGGCCGCTTGAAGAGGCGCCCCGTCTTTCGATGCTTTCTGGCCAATGGCGAATGGCAGTCCACGATTCGCATTCGGTCCTTAGAACCCTCATCGAGGATGTTTGCGCCGCGTGCGTGATCGTGCTGCAGAGCGAAGCCGGCCCCCGGATCAACGAGATCTGCGGATTAATTGCGGGGATGAATGTGCAGACTGGTTTACCGGGGTGCCTGGAACTTCGCAGCAGCAAGACCGGGCTCAACGAGCACTTCTTCCTGAAGGGGATGCTGTCGAAGATGCGTCGCGTCCCAGAGGAAGTCGAGTGGCTTATTGGGGCCAGGCCAGCGGGATCGAACTTCATTCCGGCCCCGGTCCGTGCCATCCAGGTGCTGCAACGGCTGTTCGAGCCATTGCGCAGCAACGCGACGGACGATTCACTCCGTAGCAAGTTGATTGTTCAGTTTACGGCGCCCCGAGGTTATCCGCGCGACGGGAACATGATCGGACGCGTCCTCACAAGTCGGCTGCGAACGCTGCAACGGGTATTTATTGGCAATCATGTCGATTTGAGTGGCCTGCCGGATCGAAATGCCCAGGGCCAGGATTTGGCCCGCTACCGGGTAACGAAAGGCGCCTGCTTGCTCACTCATTCCTGGCGCAAGTCCTACGCCCTCTATGTCTTCCGCACTGACTCGCGCATGATCGGCGCCATCGCGCAGCAATTTCATCACTTGTCGCTCGCGATGACCGAGCAGGGCTACCTGGGCAACGACCCTTCGTTGTTGGAGGTGATGAATGGGGTGCGTGTGCAACAGACCGCGCAGTTTTTCTACGAGATGGCGCGGGGCGAACGCCGCATCACAGGCCGCATCGCGAAGTTGGTCGACGAGTTTCGTGCCGAGTTTGCCCGGATTCTTGGCACTGCCCAAGGTATGGCTGGCATTGCGGTGATGCAGCGTTGGGTCTTGAATGAGGACGTTCGAATCTGGTTCTCACGGCATGGCAAATGTTTCATGGGACTGGCGCCGTCGAAGGCCCGCTGTCATGAATTAGGCGGAACGACGCATTGGGCCAATGCTGAACCCAACTACGTGCACCGTAATCCGGAAACGTGCCTAGGCTGTCCCCTGTATGCCGTGGACGCTGAGCATGCCGAGTTCTGGTTACTTCGCTACGTCGAAAACGCCAGTTTTGCGGCGGGGTCCGCGACTGGCAAAGCCGCTCGCGCCGCAAAACTTCGGGCCAACCAGAGCGAGGCGGTGCTACAGGCGATCAGGGTGCCGCTGCCTGCGCTGGTGACGAACGATGGTTAAGAAGCCGGCACCACCCAGCGATGGTATCGAGCAGGACTTCATGCTGGCCTTGGCGCGGGTCGCGGCAGGCAACCCCACCAATCCGGCGTTGGCCAAGCGCGCCAAACGCGGCACGCTGGAGGTCAACATCTCGACGGTGGCCAGGGAGGCTGGGCATTCGCGCACACTGATCAGCCATGACAAGTGTGCCTACCCACAGGTGCGGGTGGCCGTGTTGGCCTATCGCCAACCGGCGGGCGAACCCACATCCTTGTCCGAACTCAATCGCAACCTGCGCCAGGAGAATGCGGAACTGCGTCGCACGGTAAAACTCGCCCGCGAGTCCATGGCGGCGATGGCACTGCGCATGGAGCGCGTGGTGCGCAATGCCGAGCGGGAAATTGCGGCCGCCCGCAGACGGGAAAAACGTGGTGATCGCGACCCCAACCAAGTGGCCGGTCTCTCGTCCGTGTTGCCCACGCCGACGGATGGGGTCGTATTGGAGTTCAAGCCTGAGCGGAGTAAGGACGCGTGATCAGAGACATGGAAGCGGGTCGCGTTGCAGAAAACGCATGAGTCCGACTCTCGAGTTCCCCGTGTTTATCGAACGGGGGCGCGACGCAACGGTGGAGCGCGCTGCGCTGGCAGCGGGCTACACGCCACTGCAGTCGCGTGTGCTCGCTGGCCGGGTGTTCGACGTCGCCGACGGGCAGATCGGACGCGCCGTTCAGCCGGCTTCCATCGACCTTGACGGCCCCGAGACCTTGCCGGATATCACGGTCGCCGCGACGCTAATTGCCGACGCGGTGGTAAACGATAGGCCGATCGCGATCGTCACCGACCATGACGCGGATGGAGCTACCTCGCACGCCATCCTGCGTTTGGCGCTCGAGCGGATGGGTGCCAGGCCTGATCGGGTGTCGGGCTTCTTGTCCCATCGCATGATCGAAGGATATGGTGTGAGCGACGCCCTCGTCGACCGCATGTTGCTAGAGTTGCAGCCGAGCACCTGTATCGTGACGGCGGACCAAGGCAGTGCTGATGAGGCGAGGATTTTTCGCCTCCGGCAGTACGGTCACGATGTCGTCGTCACTGACCATCACGGCATTCCGGTCGAGGGGCCACCCCAGTCCGCCAACGCCGTGGTGAATCCGGTGCGTACTGACAGCCAGTTCCCGGACAAGGCGATTGCTGGCTGTCATACCGCCCTACTGGTCATGGCCGCCGTGCGCGAGGAATTGATTCGCCGCGGGCGAGATGCCAGCCTCCTGCCGCGGGTATCGGATCTGATGGATTTTTGTGCGGTCGGCACCATTGCGGATGCCTCTTGCCTGGGTCAGTCACGCAACAACCGGCTCATCGTGCAACGTGGACTGCGGATTATGAATACGCGGCCGCGCCCGTGTTGGAATGCGCTGCGCCGTTTGATCGGAAAGTCGGGCCACTGGGTTTCGGCGGACATCGCGTTTCAGGTCGCCACCCGCATCAATGCGCGGGGCAGGCTAACTGACGCAATGCTGGGTGTCGAGTTCCTGTGCGCGACCGATGACGAAGAGGCCTTTCGCTTGGTGGAACAACTGGATGAGAACAACCGAGAGCGGCGCACGATCGAAAAGGCCTTGACAATGGTGGCCACCGCCGTCGCCCGGCAAGCCGTCGATGCCGGTCGCTCGGGACTGTGCTTATGGCTAGGCGAGGACGCACATCCCGGTGTGCACGGTATCACTGCGAGCCGGATGGTCGAGAAGTTCGGACGACCCACGATTTGTCTATCTCCGATGCACGGCAATCCCATGATCGCTACCGGCTCCATCCGGACCACGCCGACGTTCCATGTGCTCGAAGCCTTGGAATCGATTCGAAAGAGTCATCCGAATTTACTGATCAGCGCGGGCGGCCATCGGGGCGCAGGCGGTTTGAAAATCCAGCGCAGCAACATCGACGCGCTCGCCGACGCCTGGGACCGTTGCGTGACTGCTTGGTACGGCGATGCCCCGCCCGGGCCGGTGTTGTTGGTCGATGGACAGCTGGACGCGCCTTGTCTGGAGCATGTGCGTGAGTTATCTGCGCTCGAGCCCTTTGGGCGGGGCTTTGAGTCGGCCGTGTTCTGGGCCAGGTGGCAAGTGGCGGAGGCGCGATCGATCGGAGACGGAAGCCACTTAAAGCTGAAGCTGTTTAGCAACGGCTGCGCGACAGATGGCGTCTGGTTTAGTGCCATGGAGCCGGGCGGCGATCCTCCGCTGCGCGCTGGTCAAGTAGCGCGATTGGCGTTTTCCGTTGATGAAAATGTCTACCGCGGCACGAGCCGGCTTCAAGTGGTCATTCGCGGCATGGATGCTCGAATGGACGGCAGTTGAGGCAAAGCACTGGTGGTCAACGCCACTCTTTCCAACCACCCAACGCGTCTACATTGGGCCCTTCATTCCAGTAAATGGGTCCTAACTTGGCCAGGTGGCGGGTGAAGCAACGCCCCAGCGCGCTCTCGGGCAGCGGGTTGCCTGGCGGCAGCGCGCAGTTCCAGGCCCCGCTCGAGACATTGACGGCCCGCTTGCGCAACTCGCTGTAGATGGCTTCGCGCACGGTGTCGTTGTGATGGCCACTCTGCTGGGCGATGGACGCGCCTCTGCGGGTCGCGGCCCACCCGCAGTACCGCCATTGGCTGGCCGACAGGCAAAGGTGGCGCAGTTCCTTAAGCACGAATGCGATATCGGACGCCCACGCGATATCGAACCGATGCTTGGCCAACTGCTGGCCGAAGAAACGCTCAGCCTCGCCGTCCACCAACTCCGTCCACTGCGCCAGGCGCAATCCAATGCAGTGGTCATCACGCGGAAATTGATCCAAGTAATCTGCTAGCGCTTCCCGAAGCCAGCAGCGTTCATAGACAGACCAGGTCAGTTTCCACTGCAGGTGCTCGATTGGCGTTTCTTCTGCGTCCGGCACAACCAGCCAGAGGGCTTCTGGCCACGGCACCTGGATTAGGCCATGCTCGCATAACCGCAGCATCATTTTCATGGTCATCCGCCGCGTCGGCGCGACCGGCAAGCGATGCTCCTGTGCCATCAAGAGGGCTGAGAGGGCCAGGCACCCCTGTAGGCCCAAGTCGTCCACGGTCTGGAAGGGCGAAGGGGCCATGGATGACATACAGTTGTTCGGGGTCTAAGTTTAACTTAGTATCGAAACGCGGCGAACTTCTCCATCCTTGTAGCTAGTCTGGAGGGGGTGGAAGTGGCCGCAGTCGTTAATCAACGCCCGATTTTTGCCCGTCGGCTGGCTCAAGCACGGTTACAAAAGGGCTTGTCGCAGACAGAACTCGGCCTCCGGGTCGGCATGGAGCCTAGCGTGGCCAGCCCGCGTGTGAACCAGTACGAGCACGGCGTCCATGAACCGAAAATCGCGATGGCCAAGAAACTAGCTGACGCGCTCGGTATCCCTCCAGCCTTTCTTTACTGTGAGGACGAACTGCTAGCCAAGTTGCTGCTGCGCTGGGGCGACCTAACGATCACACAGAAACGAGCGCTGTTGAAGCAGGCCGGAGTGTCAGGAAAGACGAATCCACCGACAGCTGCTTAGGGGCGGAATCGATTTGACACTTGTTCCCTTGAGCAAGGTAGGACAGCATCTGATTCAGCCGGTTACCCGCAGCACGATTTCTGCTCCTGGATTGGTGGGCAGGGGACGGTGCCATAAGAGCAGAACACGCAGCAGTCGCCCGGCTTCGGCCGCAGCAGTGCGCCGCAGCCAAGGCAGTCGTAGAAGAACTGGCAAGCCGTCGTAGGCATCGTCCTCGTGGCCTGGTGCCCGCACTCCGGGCAGGTAAGCGTGCTCAGCAATAGCAATTCAGCCGCCATCGGTTCGGGCCTTGGCCGGGAAGCCAGCCTCGGTAACAGCGCGGGCAACTGCCGTCACCGAGGTTTGAGCCGGATCGAAGGTCACCGTCACCGTCGCCGCGTCGGCATCGACCTGCTTGCCCGTGACGCCCGGGACCTTGTCCAGCGCTTTACCGATGGTGATGCTACACGCCGCGCAGGTCATGTTCTCCACGTCCAGCACGACCTGCTTCGGCGCTGCGGCCGCTGCCACGCCAACCCACAAAGAAAGCATCAGACCCACAAACCCTTTGCTGCGCATCGATACTCTCCTAAACAAACCAGACGACGTAATAGGGGAACAGCAACAACAAAACAATGACGCCCGTAGCGAACGATAACCAGCCCCGGCGGCGCGCCAGGACCTGCGGGCTGACGCATTCCCCGTCCGTGCGGCATCGCGATGGCGAACCATAGAGGTTCCAGAACGCGAGGGCCAAGCACAGTAACGTGGCTCCACTGAGCCACGGCCGCCAGGCATCGAGTGTGGTGAAGTTTGCGATCCACGCGCCGCTAATGCCCATCAGCACCAGCACCAGCGGTGCGACGCAGCACACGGAGGCGCCGATGGCAGCAAGGGATGCAGCAATGATGGCAGGCGTGGTCGACTTGGCGGGTGCGGCGGACATGGGAGCATAATAGCTTCCGTACCCGAGTACGGAGTCAAGCGATGGCCCAACCGACGCTCACGATCAGCCGCTTGGCGGCAACGGCCGACGTCAACGTCGAAACGGTGCGGTATTACCAGCGTCGCGGGCTGTTGCCCGAGCCGAAGCGTCCGGCTGGGGGGACACGCCGCTACGGGGCCGGCGAAGTCAGCCGGCTTCAATTCATTCGGCGCGCCCAGACCATGGGCTTCACTTTGGAGGAGATCGCGGGCCTGCTGGAGCTCAACGGCAAACGCGCTTGTGAGCAAACCCGGCAGTTGACCGAACATAAACTCGCGGATGTCCGCAGTCGCCTTCGCGATCTGCGCTTGCTCGAGCGCGAACTCTTGCAACTGTTGCTGAAGTGCAGCGCGGTTCCCGCAGGCGAATGCTGTCCCACCCTCGACCTGCTCGAGCATGCAGGCAGTCAGCCCCGACAGCGAGTCAACGCCGAGCGCAAACCATTGACCTTGATACGGCGAGCGGGTGCACGTGGATGACGCTGATGGACCGTTTGATCGGAGCCGGAATCTTTCGGCGCCCTCGGTACTGATCGCCCTACCTAGCCCTTGAGGAACACGGGATTCGGTTGATGGCCGCTGTTCGCGCTGGCATCATGCACGGGTCGTTGGGGAGTAGTTGCCCTTGGTTTGCGAAGGGGTTTGCGTCAACACACGTGGCCGGTTGGCCATGGCGCGAACAGTCCTGAACCTGGCAAGACCTTTGACCACGTCATCTCCTCAGGCCGGGGAATGGCGTGGTCAATCTGTCTGCCGGTCGCAGGAGTCACCCGTGGAAGCTTTCTTGGTCTCAACCGGTATTGTTGCCCTTGCCGAAATAGGCGACAAAACCCAGTGGCTCGCCCTCATCCTCGCGGCGCGCTTCCGCAAATCGGCCCCCACATTCATGGCCATTCTTGCTGCCAAACTGATCAATCACGGCCTGGCCGGTGCGCTGGGTGCCTGGATCACATTGGCGGTCAACCCCGTGGTTCCCCGGCAGTACTGATCGGCAATTGCATAGCCGTCAAACTGCAGTTGCGGTGGATCCACGGTGTTGCTGCATTCGCGTTCGCAGCTTTCGGGAGATGGGTGCTTCTCGCCTCGGCGTGAAATTGTGTAACCGGTCGGCGAATAGCTCAGCGATCGGCGATGCGAGTGCTAGCACTAGACGGTACTGAACTCGCGGGTCGACGAAATGGCCAACGCAGTTGGTCTACATACCGCTGCGGAAAACCCGCCTCACGCAGCCCGACATCGGCTGCCTGCACGCCATTGGAGCGGTCATGAAAGGTGCCGAATAGATGATCCCAGAACATCCAGAATTCGCCGAAATTGACCTGTGCGTCCTCGAACTCGCGCTTGTGGTGCCAACGATGGATCTCGCCGACCCCGAGCAGGTAACGCAGCGGTCCCAAGCGGTAATCGAGGTTGGCGTGTTGGAACGCGAGGTGCACGGTCAACAGCGTCAGCCAGGCGCTGATCACAGCCGGCGGAGCGCCGAGCCCCACTGCGGTCACGATGCCAGGCGCACCGAGCAACAGCGCACTGAGTGGATGCCGGCGCTCGCCATTTAGCCAGTACAGCCGCTCGGAACTGTGATGTGTGGCGTGCAAGCGCCAGAGCCAATCGACCCGGTGGCTGAGCCGGTGCATCGCGTATAAACCCAGGTCGATGACGGCACCGGCCAGCAGCATCTGGATCCAGAGCGGCCAGTGGTGCGGCCAGACCGAGGGCAAGTCTAAACGCAGGGCATGAAGTCCCAGGGCGGTGGCCGACAGCAGGCCGAGATTGACCACGGTGTGGACAATGTCAGTGGCCAGGTCGCCATGATCGTGCAACCAGGCTTGTTGGTAGGGTCGCAGGCGCTCCAAGATCGCAACGCTGGCCATCCCCAGTGCGGCCACCAGTGCGTAGCCAGGCCACGGCGGAAGTTCCCCTGCGGCGATGGGTAGGATCGCGGCGACGCTAGCGCCAACTACAACCGGGTACGCGGCGAAGCGGATTGCGCTGGAAATCATGCGATAGCCTCTCAAGATCGTGGCGCCTAGTGTCGGTGCGCGAGCGCGGCCGGACTTGAACGTACTGGCTGTCTATCGACACCGCTCGGGCAATCGAATCACCGGCGCCGCGCGTCCAGGATGTCGCTCGGGGCCACGCCAAAATGTCGACGCACCGTACGCGTCAAGCGCGCGGCATCGGCAAAGCCGGCGCCCTGCGGCGCCTGCGTCAGCGAGGTGCCGTTCGCCGCGAGGGTAAACGCACGGCGAAGTCGCAGCCAGCGCAGATAGGGCCGAATCGGCATTCCCGCCAACTCCCTCATGCGATGGCTGAAACGGCTCGGCGACAGGGCCACTTCTGCCGCTAGGCGCTGGACGCTCCCGTCGAGGTGGGGGCGATACGGCAACGCGACCTCGCCAGCCGGCGCCACCACCAGTTGCGGGGCGTGATGGGCATGGGTGGCGTCGTCGCCGGCCATGCCCAAAAAGCGAGCTCGGCGATCTCCCATCGCCGTCTGGCCGGCCCAAGCAGGGGCACGCATCTTGGTTCCTGAGTGTTCGGCAGGACCGTATCGTCCGTGCCAATGGTTAGATTGTCCTGTTCCCACGCGATCGGGGCGGTAGAGCGCGCTTCGCGTGCTATCCACGGCGGCCGCCGTGGGTAACCTCGCGATGAACGGGTGGAGAACCGACCAGGCGGCAGTTTGCGCTGCAGCAACCACAACTCCCGTGTCTCGGTTAGTATGCAGCCAATGCGCCGTCCGCCAAGCTGGCTTCATGTGCTACTGAGTTTCGCCCTTATCTTTAACGGGATAGCGGCAGCTCAGGCCTCGACGCGTATGCTGCTAAAGCATGCAGGCGCCGGGCCCGCGTCGACCGAGGCTCAGGTTCTAGCGTCTGAAACAGCCAGCCAAGCGCCACCGTGCCACACGGCCACTGCCAAGCCGGCAACTGAGACACCCGCCGTCTCGCAGAACCATCACAACCCGGCTGGCGACACCAAGCACACCCCCGACTGTTGCAAAGCCGGCGCCTGCCGGTGTCAATGCGTGCACCAGTCTCAAGGCGTCATCGCGATCGAGATTCTGGCCGAGCCAGCGATCGTGCATACCAGCAGCGTCCGGGCGATGAAGCCGGCGCATGCGGAAGCGTTGCTCCCGCACCTGATCCGACCTCCGATCGGATAAGCGTCCCCCTGCGCCTTTCGGCGCGCTAAGTCGCTGCGCCTACTGCTAACTTGCGGCCGGCGCGGCCGGCTCACGGTTTTCGGCCATCGGCTGACGCCGTTTCCCGACGCTTACACGGAGTGTTACATGTCATCGAATGTTTCCGGATACAACGGCTTGTCCAAGCCGTCCCGTCGCCGCTTTGTGCAAGGCCTCGCCGCGGGCGGGGCGATTGCAGGCTTGGGTTGGTGGCCAAACACGTCTTGGGCGCAGACCGCGCCGGGCAACAATAATGTCTTGGCGGGCACGGATTTTGAGCTAAACATCGGCGAGACGCCGATGAATTTCACCGGTCGCACGCGCAACGCGATCACCGTCAACGGCTCGCTGCCGGCGCCGATCCTGCGCTGGCGCGAGGGGACGACGGTCAACCTGCGCGTGTCGAACCGGCTGCCCGCCAATTCGATCCACGGCCACGAAACTTCGATCCACTGGCACGGCATCTTGCTGCCGGCGAACATGGATGGCGTGCCTGGACTCAGCTTCAACGGCATCCATCACGGCGAGACGTATCACTATCGCTTCGACGTGCGCCAAGCCGGTACCTACTGGTACCACAGCCACTCTGCGCTCCAGGAGCAGGCGGGCCTCTATGGTGCGCTGGTTGTCGATGCGGCCGATCCAGAACCTTTCAGCTACGAGCGCGACTACGTCGTGATGCTTTCCGACTGGACCGACCTCGCTCCCTCGGCGCTGTTCGCACGGCTGAAGAAGATGTCGGGCCACGACAACTATTACAAGCGCACCGTTGGCGACTTCATACGCGACGCGGGGCGCGACGGGCTGGCGGCGACAGTCGCCGACCGCAAGATGTGGGGCGAGATGCGCATGACCCCGACGGATCTGTCGGATGTCAATGCCAATACCTACACCTACCTGATGAACGGCACGACCGCGCTCGGCAACTGGACCGGTCTTTACCGCAGTGGCGAGAAGATCCGCCTGCGCTTCATCAATGGGTCGGCCATGACCTATTTCGACGTGCGCATTCCCGGGCTGAAGATGACCGTGGTCGCCGCCGATGGGCAGTATGTGCATCCTGTTTCAGTCGACGAGTTCCGCATTGCTGTGGCGGAAGTCTTCGACGTGATCGTCGAGCCGACGGGCCAGGATGCATTCACCATTTTTGCCCAGGACATGGGCCGCACCGGCTATGTCAGTGGCACGCTGGCCGTGCGTGACGGGTTGCGTGCACCCGTGCCTGAACTCGACGCACGAACGATCCTGTCGATGGACGACATGGGTCACGGTGGCATGGGCGGCGGGCATGACATGGCGTCGATGGCAACTACCCCAGCGACTGCCCCGGCGGCCGACAGCATGGCCGGGATGGATCATTCCGGGATGGACATGTCGGGCAAGAGTGGCGGCGCCATGGCTGGGATGGACCACGGTGCCGGCGGCATGCAGGCGCACCCGGCCAGCGAAACCGGCAATCCGCTGGTCGACATGCAAACGATGTCTCCGGTGCCGAAGCTCGCCGATCCCGGCATCGGCTTGCGCGACAACGGCCGCAAGGTATTGAGCTATGCCGACCTCAAGAGCAGCTTTGCCGATCCGGACGGGCGCGATCCCGGTCGCACGGTCGAACTGCACTTGACCGGCCACATGGAAAAGTTCGCTTGGTCCTTCGACGGCATAAAATTCTCTAGCGCCGAACCCCTGCGGCTCAACTACGGCGAGCGCATGCGTATCGTGCTGGTGAACGACACGATGATGACGCACCCAATCCACTTGCACGGCATGTGGAGCGATCTGGAAGACGAGCAGGGCAATTTCCACGTCCGTAAACACACCATCGACATGCCGCCCGGCAGCAAGCGCAGTTATCGCGTGCGCGCCGATGCATTGGGGCGCTGGGCGTATCACTGCCATCTGCTCTATCACATGGAAGCGGGAATGATGCGGGAAGTGGAGGTGAAGGAATGAAGACCCTGATCTCGAGCCGCGCTGTGCAGCGTCTTTGTTTGTTGACTTCGGCAGCAATCGCGTTATCCGTCAACGCATTTCCTGCCTTTGCGCAGGCGATGGATCACTCCAAGATGCAGATGCCGGTGACCACGCCGCCGGCGAAGAAACCGGTGATCAAGAAGCCGCCCGCGAAAAAGATGCCGGTAAAGTCGCCCGTGGCTGCGCCCGCGACACCGCCCATGATGCCGGCAGATCCGCACGCGGGCCACACCATGCCCGCGCCGGAACCGGCGGTCGAGGCGGTGGACCACGCGGCGATGGGGCACGACATGCCGCCGACAACCGATGCGGTTGATCATGCGGCCATGGGTCACGCTATGCCGCCGGATGCGCCAGTCGACCACGCAGCGATGGGGCACGACATGCCTGTTGCGCCCACCGATCCGTTGCTGCCCATTCCCGCGTTGTCGGCGGCCGACCGCGTTGCGGCCTTCCCCGTAGTGGAGGCACACGCGGCTCACGATGACGGCATTCATTCGTACTGGTTACTTGACCGCCTGGAAGCCTGGGACGCGGATGCGGGCACAGGCGTCGGTTGGGAGGCACTGAGCTGGGTCGGCACCGATCTGAACCGGCTGTGGCTGCGCAGCGAAGGCGAACGCGTCGGCAGCGACACTGAGTCCGCAGACATCGAAGTGTTGTACGGCCGCAGCGTGTCGCGTTGGTGGGATGTTGTCGCAGGCGTGCGCCACGAATTCGGTGAGGGCCCGTCGCAAACTTTTGCCGCTTTCGGTGTGATTGGGCTGTCGCCGTACAAGTTTGAAATAGACGCCACCGCCTACATCGGCCAGTCCGGTCAAACGGCAGTACGCCTGGAAGCCGAGTACGACACGTTGCTGACCAATCGTCTCGTCCTGCAGTGGCAAGCCGAAGTCGAGTTTCACGGCAAGGATGACGCGCTGCGCGGCATCGGTTCCGGCCTGAGCACATTCGAGGCCGGCCTGCGACTGCGATACGAATTCACTCGCAAGTTCGCTCCGTACATCGGTGTGGTGCGGGAGCGCGCCTTTGGGGGCACGGCCGATTTCCGGCGCGAGCGTTTCGATGACATCACCGACACCCGCTTCGTGGCGGGAATTCGCATTTGGTTCTGACGAGGAAATGACTTTATGCCTTTCGTAAAACGCACCTCGCTGTTCACGCTGGCGTTGATTTCGGTTGCTGCCATGTTGGTGACGGCCGGCTTCATCTGGTCGGGCATTTACAACATTGGCGCCGATGACGCCCACACCCGTCCGGTCTACGCAGTGCTGCAAACCCTGCGTGACCGGTCCATCTCGGCTCGAGCAAGCAAGCTCCATCCGCCGCCCAATTTGAACGACGCGGCGATGATTCGCCAAGGCGCTGGCAATTACGCTGCGATGTGCGCCGGATGCCACCTCGCGCCGGGCATGGCGGCCACGGAATTGAGCAAAGGCTTGTACCCGGCGCCGCCCGCCCTGGCGACGCGCGCCGTCACCGATCCCGCGCATCACTTTTGGGTGATCAAGCACGGCATCAAGGCCTCGGGCATGCCGGCCTGGGGCCTGAGTATGAGCGACGAATACATCTGGGGCATGGTCGCTTTCCTGCAAGAGTTGCCCAGGCTCGACGCCAAGCAATATGAAGCATTGGTGGCGGGTAGCAGCGGACATGCGCACGGCGGCGGCGAGACCAAGGCCCACGACGACAGCGCCGATCCACATGCCGGAATGGACATGAGCACCGCCGCCGATGAACCGGCGGTCGTCGAACATCGACATGCCGACGGCAGTGTGGAATCCCATCCGGTGCTCAAGCCAACGAGCCCGGCGAAGGCTGACGACGGCCACGATCACGAGCACTAATCGAAACCAGAACCAGAACCCCGAGGAGCTACCCCGCATGAAAAGCGTTTCGATGACCCTGGCCGCTGCCCTCGCCCTTGGCGGCGCCATTGCTGCCACTGCACAAACGACGATCTCGCCCGCCGCCCATGCGCATGGAGCGGCGCCGACGGCAGCGAAAGTACAACTCGACATTCCCGTCGCCGCGCAAGCCGCGGTCTCGGTGGTCGATCAGTTTGGCAGCGCGCTCACGCGAGGGGACTTGAAGGCAGTTGGCACTTTGTTGGACGCCGATGTCTTGATTCTGGAGACCGGGGGCGCGGAGCGCAGCCGCGACGAATACCTGGGCCACCATGCCATCAGTGACGCGGCCTTTCTCAAGGGCACTCACAACCAACTCAAGCGGCGTAGGGCTCGGCTCCATGGCGACTTGGCCTGGGTCGGTAGCGAGAGCGAACTGCACACCAGCAAAGACGGCAAACCGCTAACTTTGCTCAGCACGGAAACGATAGTGCTAAAACGCAACGGCGCCGACTGGCGAATCGTCCATATCCACTGGTCTTCACGACCCAAACGTTGATCCGGGAGGCGGTATGAAAAGAAACGGAATCTTGGTAACGGCGGCATTCATGGCTTTTGTCTCGGTCGCCTGCACGCCTGCGCCCAACGCAAGCGAACGCAAGTCGGTCACAACCACCGCGGCGTCCACGACGACGTCCGCAGCGGCGCGCAGTCCGGAAGTGGCTCGTGAGGCGCTTCCACCAATGATCGTGCACAAGAGCCCGACGTGCAGTTGCTGTGGCTTGTGGGTCGAGCATATGCGCGCGGCTGGTTTCGACGTCGAGGTGCGTAACAACGACAACCTCGAATCGATCAAGCGGGGCGTTGGCGTGCCGGCCGGCAAGGCGTCGTGCCATACCGCCGAAGTCGGCGGCTATTTCGTCGAAGGCCACGTGCCCGCCGAGGACGTCAAGCGATTGCTGGCGGGCAAACCCGATGCCAGGGGGCTGGTGCTGCCCGGAATGCCCGCAGGCTCGCCGGGCATGGAAATGCCTGACGGCACCCACCAGCCATACACCGTTGAGTTGGTTCGCAGTGACGGCCGCATCGAGGAATTCGCAAAACACTAGAGCGTGCTCGATTCAACACGGTGACGCGGGCGCGCCGTTCCTCGCCCATTTTCTGCAAGGAAGCAGGGCAATGACTCATCATTCTGCTGCGCATCGGAACCAAGCGATGAACGACTGCATCGGCAACTGCACCAGTTGCCATGCGGTTTGCTTGGAGACAATCAACTACTGCCTGACCAAGGGCGGTGAGCAAGCCACGCCCGATCACGTCGCGTTGCTGGCCGCGTGCGCCGACATCTGCGGCACCAGTGCCGCGACCCTGCTCCGCGGTGCGACGGTGTCACCGGTCATTTGTGGCGCCTGTGCGGAGGTTTGCCGGCAGTGCGCGACATCGTGCGAAAAGATGGGCGATGACGCCGAGATGAAGCGCTGCGCCGAAGCTTGTCGCCGCTGCGCGGAAAGCTGCACCGCGATGGCATCGATGGCAGCGCACTAGTTTCGACGCGGCCCTGCTATCCCGGCAGGGCCCTTTGGGACGTGCGCGAAGCGTTTGCCCGATGGGTGCAGGGCTTGACTCTGGACTAGGGTCCAAGCTTCAGACTGAGCGGAAATCCACGCAAGGAGTGGTGTCATGCATATCGGCCAGTTGGCCCGTCAAGCAGGCGTTCCCATCGATACGGTCCGCTACTACGAACGCAATGGCCTGTTGCCGGCGCCGCCTCGACTTGAGTCTGGCTATCGGGACTACCCCGCGCAGGACGTCGCGCGGCTTCGCTTCGTGCGCCGCGCCAAGGCCCTGGGCTTCACCTTGAGCGAGGTTCGGGAACTGCTGGCCCTGTCGCAATACCGTGACCAGGACATGGCCGATTTCAGGGCCGTCGCCGGCGCGAAGTTGGCGGATATCGATAGCAAGGTCGCCGAGTTGACCCGCATTCGCGACGGCTTGCAGACGCTGCTCCTGGCTTGCCCTGGCCAGGGTGCGTTGGGAGACTGTCCGATTCTCGGCGCCCTATCGGAGGATATCGCATGAACACACTGGAAGAGCACGCATCGGCGGGCGGTACCGGCACGGTCATCGACCCGGTCTGCGGCATGCTCGTCGACCCGCGGAAGACCGAGCACCAGGTTGCACACGCCGGCAAGCTCTACTATTTCTGCTCGGGCAAATGCCGTCAGCGCTTTACTGCCGAACCGCAGAAATACTTGACTCCTGTCGCCGAACCGGTCGCTGTGGCACCTGCCGGGACGATCTACACCTGTCCGATGCATCCGCAAGTCCGGCAGGAAGGGCCCGGTACCTGTCCAATCTGTGGCATGGCGCTCGAGCCGGAAATGCCGAGCCTGGACGAGGAAGACAACCCGGAACTGCGGGATTTTTCGCAACGCTTCTGGTGGACCTTGCCGCTGACTGTGATCGTATTGGCGCTGGCCACGCTCGGCCCGCGACTCGCGTTCGTGTCGACCGAAGTGCGCACGTGGATGGAACTGGTGCTGACCGCGCCGGTGGTGTTGTGGGCGGGCTGGCCGTTCTTCGTACGCGGCGTGCAATCCGTACGAAATCGAAGCCCCAATATGTGGACGCTGATCGGGACCGGTGTCGCCGCCGCGTTCGGCTTCAGCGTGGTCGCCACGCTCGCGCCTGATCTGTTTCCTGCGTCCTTCCGCGAACATGGCCGGGTCGGCGTGTACTTCGAAGCCGCCGCCGTAATCGTCTCGCTGACCTTGCTCGGCCAACTGCTCGAGTTGCGGGCGCGGTCGAAGACGTCCGCCGCGATCAAGGCGCTGCTCGGGCTGGCCCCGAAGACGGCGCGCCGCGTCAACGACGATAACAGCGAGGAAGACATGCCGCTTGAGCACGTGCACGTGGGCAATCGCCTGCGCGTGCGTCCGGGCGAAAAAATCCCAGTGGACGGCACGGTGCTCGAGGGCCATTCCAGCGTCGATGAGTCGATGTTGACGGGCGAGCCGATGCCGGTCGAAAAGGAGACCGGTGCCCGCGTCATCGGCGCCACCATCAACGGCACTGGCAGCTTGATCATCCGCGCCGATCAGGTTGGTTCGGCCACGGTGTTGTCGCAGATCGTGCAACTCGTCGCACAGGCGCAACGCTCGCGGGCGCCGATGCAACGCATGGCCGACAAGGTTGCGTTCTGGTTCGTGCTCGCGGTGTTCGCCGTGGCGTTGCTGACGTTCCTGGGCTGGGGCGTGTTCGGCCCCGCGCCGTCGTGGACGTACGCCGTGCTCAACGCCGTTTCGGTTCTGATCATTGCCTGTCCCTGCGCGTTGGGCTTGGCGACGCCGATGTCGATCATGGTCGCCACCGGGCGCGCAGCACGGCACGGCGTGTTGTTTCGCAATGCCGAGGCGATCGAGCAGTTGCGCAAGATCGATACCTTGATCGTCGACAAGACGGGCACGCTCACCGAAGGACGACCGGTCTTTCGCGACAGCCTTACTGCGGAAGGCTTCATCGCCGAGCACGTACTGCAGTTGGCGGCCAGCCTGGAGCAGGGCAGTGAGCATCCGCTGGCCGCCGCGATCCTGGCCGAGGCGGCACGGCGCAAGATTCGGCCTTTGCCCGTGGCAGGCTTTGATGCCGTCACCGGGCGCGGAGTCATTGGGCGCGTAGCCGGGCAGGCGGCGGCTTTGGGCAACAAGGCGCTCATGGCGGATGTCGGAGCGGATGTCACTGGCCTGTGGGCTGGCAGCGAACTGCTGCGCGCGCAGGGCGCCAGCGTCGTGTTCCTGGCAGTTGACGGCGTGGTCGCGGGTGCGCTGGCAGTAGCCGATCCGATCAAGACCACGACACTACCCGCACTGGATGCCCTGCGTGCGGCGGGCCTACGCATCGTGATGGCCTCCGGCGACGCCCAGGCCACCGCCGAGGTCGTGGGCCGCACGCTGGGCATCGATGAGGTTTATGGCGAGGTGCAACCAAAGGACAAGGTGGCGCTGGTCCAACGCCTCCAGGGCGAAGGCCGACGCGTGGCAATGGCCGGTGACGGCGTCAATGACGCGCCCGCGTTGGCGGCGGCCGACGTCGGTATCGCCATGGGCACGGGTACCGATGTAGCGATGTCGACGGCGCAGGTCACGTTGGTCAAGGGTGACTTGCGCGGGATCTTGCAGGCGCGTGCGATTTCCGACACGACCGTCGCGAACATGAAGCAGAATTTGGCGTTCGCCTTCGTGTACAACGCGCTCGGTGTGCCGATCGCCGCCGGCGTGCTGTATCCGCTGTTCGGTTTGCTGCTCAGCCCAATGATCGCCGCGCTGGCGATGAGTCTGAGTTCGGTGTCGGTCGTCAGTAACGCCTTGCGCTTGTCCAAGGTTGCCCTGCCGAAAATCGCCGCTGGTCCGGACTTGGCCCCCGCAGCGGATACTTCCACTGGAATCGGTTCCTATCGAGGAGACGGGCCATGAATGCAAGGAATATTGGGCGGTTGTTCGTCGTGGTCAGCGCACTGGCCATGAGTGCTTGCGTCGATGCGGACAAAGCGCAGGAACCTGCGGCGGCCAAGCCGGCGAAGGTAAGCGAGAATCAAGCAGAAGGCGGCTTGGCCAAGGCCGAGGGCCAGGTTCTTCGTGGCTGGTATATGGAGCACGAATGGCAGGGCATGTTCCAACCCTGCGGAGAATCGCGGCAATGGCGCGTGGACTCGCCGGAACTTCGAGCCAGGGCCAAGGACTTCGGCTTGGATCCCGACACACCGGCATACGTGAGTTTGTTCGTGACACAGACGGCTGGCGGCCATGAACTGTTGGTGTCGCGTATCGAGCAGTTCGGATCGCCAACGCCCGTGCGCGACTGCGGCATGACCGGCGTGGTGCTGCCCGCGCCGACTGGCGGTTGAACCGGTGCCGACATGACCTGCTGCCGGGTCGGACTCAGTGCATCATCCAACAGTCGAGGGCATCCAGGCCAATGTGGATCAACAGGCCGAGGCCCAATAGGCGTGTCCGCTTCGGCACGGTGAGCAGTCCGTAGGCGAGGATCGCCGAGGCGGTGTGCAGCGCGTGGAAACCGATGCTGCAACGCTCCGGAGCATAAACGGGATCGGCCAGCAGATGGTCCAAGTCGATCAGCCAGCCGGCAAGCAGCCACAGCCACGCGCGAAACCACCGCTCGCGATACCAGGTGAGCGCCACTACGCCAGGCACGATGAGGTGCAATGCCAGGTGCACGACCGGCCGAAGCCCGGAAAAGGAAACTTCACTCACCAGAGACTGCATATGGATCGCTACTCGACCTCGCCCAATGCGGAGCGTAGTTTGTTTGCCGCCGATTCGAAAGGTGAGCGGCCCAGGCCGAGTGCGTTACTCCTCAAGAGGAATCGGGGGTCGGCGGCAGCATAGAAGTAAGTTAGGATTGCTCGCTCAATGGAGAGCCAAAGGTGCGTCGTATGAAACCCGCGTTCTGGGCGCGCCGAGTCCACAAATGGATTGCCCTGTTCATCGGCGTCCAGGCCTTGCTGTGGATGCTCAGCGGCCTGTATATGACGGCGATTTCCATCGATACCATCCATGGCGATCACTTGGTCCATCGCGACGTCCAGCCGCTTTCCACGAGCCAGCCCTTGCTTCATCCAGATGCGCTTGCGCAGCAATACCCCGGGTTGACGAGCTTGCGACTCAAGCGGTTCATGGGTAAGCAAGTTTTCGAGTTGCAGCAGGGCAACACCTTCACGATCGTCGACGCGCGCACTGGTGCGCGAATGAGTCCGCTAAACAAACCGATGGCCAGGTCCCTGGCTGAGTCACTCTACGTTGGCAACGCGCCGATCCGAACGATCGAATTGTTGGATGACGCACCGCAGGAAGTTTCCAACCGCCCGGCGCCGATCTGGCGCGTGGAGTTTGCCGATCGCAACGAAACCACGCTGTACCTCTCGCCGCACTCCGGCGAATTGCTCGCCAAGCGTCACGATCTTTGGCGCTGGTTCGACCTGCTGTGGATGTTGCACATCATGGATTATGACGAGCGAAGCGACGTAAACAATCTGTTGCTACGCACAACTTCAATCATCGGATTGATGTTCGCATTGAGCGGCCTGTGGCTGCTCGTTTATAGCTTCGGCCGGAGGCGCAGGGCATGACGCGCTGGATGCGGAGTATGCACAAGTGGGTAGGGTTGGTCCTCGCGGTGCAGTTCGTCCTGTGGATGGCGAGCGGACTGGTGATGAGCCTGCTCGATCATGAGCGAGTTGAAGGAGAGCATCATCGCGCCAATCACGCGCAGGCGGCCAAGACATGGCCAACGGGCACGCTGTCGCCATCGCAGGTCTTAGCGGCGGCCCGCCGGCCGGTGGAAGGACTGGAAACCAGGTGGGTACGGGATCAGCCCGTCTATCGATTGAGCGAGGGGTCCAGCGTTTGGCTGGTACGTGCGGCCGACGGTCGCCCGCTCCGGGTAGATGCGGTCATGGCGGCCGCAATTGCTGCGGCAGATTACGTAGGGGAGGGCGCCGCCAGCGCGCCCGAGCCGCTGGCGCGCCCGACATCCGAGGTGCGCGGGCATGAAGGTCCGATCTGGCGAGTAGCCTTTCGCGATGCTGACGACACCACGCTGTACATTTCCGCATGGGACGGCCGGATCCTCGAGCGCCGCAACCGCAGTTGGCGACTGTTCGATGTCTTCTGGATGCTTCACATCATGGACTACGGCAAGCGCGAAAATTTCAATAACCCGCTCGTCATCATGGCGGCCTCTGGCGGACTGTGGATCGCGCTGTCTGGTGTCTGGCTGTTGGTTACCAGTTTTCGGCTGGTAGCACGCAAGCGTCTCGCTCCGCTGTCGTCCGATAGCGCGCACAAAAAAACCCGACTGACTGGACAGCCGGGGCTCGATGAGAACCTAAAGCAAAACGATTAGTCGAAAAGCTCGGTGTGCTCGAAGCCCGGAGCTAAAGTGATGTGATGAACCCAGACGCCGCCCTTGCCCTCGAGGGCGACCCACAATTCATCGAACACGCCCTTGCGAACGCGCACTCCCATAGGGCTTTCACCAGCCATTGAGCGCTGTTCGGTACTGAGCTTGGCCAAGCCGGCGTAGCTGTTGTAGCTATCGGTGTGGCCGTACTGCGAAACCAGTTGCTGGTAATCGTGCGCATTCGGCGCAGTGCTGTTTGGCGACTGCGAATAGTCCATGCGGATCCCCTTCTAGGACCCGTCTTCCACAAGTAGACGGATTCGCCTATGCTTGCGTGGCGACCCTACACCGGGAAGCGCGCGAACGTGCTCAGCTGAACTGCCAATGAGAATCGGGATACTCGCCAAACGCAGCGGATGCAAGGTTGTCGTCATTCGCCACTTCGAGAAACAGGGGCTGCTGTCCGCTCCACCGCGCGCCCTATCCGGACAGAGAAACTACGGCGAAGCGGATATAGCGCGGGTGATCTTCATCGTGCGGCGGCTCGAGTCTGGAGTCGGGCTGACCCAAGTGATGAGAGACCTCGAACTGCGAGACGCCAGAATCAAGGGCAGTGGTTCAGGCTCGAGCCTCGAGTGACAAACACCAAGCTGGAAGCTGCAGTTAAGGTCGAATGGCAGCGTGCCAATTCCGCTGTAGCTGACGGTGACCTGGGCATCGCATTTGCTCATCTGGAACGCGCGCACATCCTCAGCCAACGCTTGACGCTGATGCACGTCCGCACCCACGTGGCCATGTTCCGGATTGGGTGGCGACGCCGAGACCTCCACGAGCTGCTCGGCCAGATGGCGCGCATCGTGGCAGCGACCTTTTTCTCCCGGATATGGGTGCCGATCGGCAATACCGGCGGGGCCAACGTGAGCGCGTTCCGGCCCATGCCCGTGCCCGACGACCTGAACGCCGTGCTCAATGAAATTGTGTAACGGCGGAAGCATCCGCTACCCTGCACGGATGGCTTACCCCCACTCCAAACCACTGATTACCCGCCTGCGCGCCTCCGCGCGCCTGGTGGTTATGGTGCTTTTGGTATTCCTGATGAAGGTCGGAATGGTCGTTGCCTGCTCGGCCAACGACTTCGAACCGGCCGCACCAGACGGCATGTGGACATCTAGCGTCTCCCTCGCGGCGACCATGGCCGACGGCTCAGGCGACGACAGCAAGATTCCCGATCCACTGCCACATCCGAGTTGCGTGGACTGCCACTGCCACCATGCCGCAGCACTGACGCCTGAAACCGCGTCGCTCGCTTGGTCAGTAACGAATGCCGAGCCCACAGGCGTGTTTATTCACCACCGCCTCGCTCCCCCGCGCCGCGAGTTACGCCCGCCAATCGCCTGAGCACGTCGCCCATGCACCCTGACGCTTTGCCGTCCGGGGATGACGTTCGCTCAGAGGATTCACACAATGCCTGCTTTTCATGCCACCCGACTCAGCCGAGTCGGGCGGTGGATCGGTATGGGATGGCTGCTCGCCAGTCTAGCCCTGCCTGTTGCCGCCAAACCCCAAGCCACTCCACCAGCTCCGACCCCACTTGCTCCTAACCCGCTACGGGACGCGCTTCGCGCTGCCTGGCAAAACCATCCGACGGCTCGGGCAACGGAAGGCAGCCTTGCCGCCGCGCAGGCCCGGGCCGACGCCGCAAGTCAACCGCTCTACAACCCTGAAGTTGATCTCGACGCGGAGAGAGAGGGCGACGCCCGCACCACGACCGCGGGACTGAGCCTGACGCTTGACCTGAGTGGCAAGCGACGGGCGCGAGCCGACGCTGCGACCGCCCGCGTCGATCAAGTGACAGCAGAAGCGCGCCTCCGTCGACGTGATTTCACCCGCCAATGGTTTACGAGTTGGGCGGACTTGCGGACTTCGCAACGGCGCGCACTCACCGGGGAACGCCGCGTGGCCTTGGTCAGCCGCTTTGCGGGGCTGGCCGAAAAGCAATTCGCCGCCGATGACATCTCCGGGCTCGAGCGCGATTTGGCCTTGCTTGCTCGCGACGAGGCAGAGGCCGAGCAGTCGCAGCTTCTCGCCGAGCGAGCCGAGGCCGAAGCGCAATTTCGCATTGTCGGCGGACTACCGGAGCCCATGGTCGGGCTTGATCTGCCCAGCGACTCGTTGCCATCTCCGATGGCATCCGGTTCTCCTGTGGACGAGCAACCCGAGTGGCAGGCCGCGCAAGCGGCCGCCCTGGTCGCCACTCGCGAGATAGACGTGGCCCGCCGCAATCGAATTGCTGATCCGACGCTGGGGCTGCGTGGCGGCCGGGTCAAGTTCGGCGATGTGCACGACAACATCATCGGTGTCTCGATCAGCGTCCCGCTGGTCGTGCGCAATTCATTCAGCGCAGAAGTGGTTGCCGCCCAGGCCGACGCCGATGTCGCTACTGCCGAAGCCGCTCGAGTTCGGATCGAACTGGAGGCCGAACGCCGCCGCGCAACGGACAGCTTTGCAGCAGCCCGCGCGGCATGGTCTCGCTGGCGCAGCAGCCGCGGCACGGATATTGACCGCCGCGCCAGTCTCCTCGAGCGCCTTTGGCGCGAAGGCGAGCTGTCCACGGCCGATTACCTGCTGCAGCTCAAGCAAACCCTGGAAACCGAATTGGCTGGCGCCGAGCTCGAAGCTCGCTTGTGGCGCAGCTACACCGACTATCTCGCCGCCACCGGTCAGCTTGAACGCTGGTCGGGCCTGGAGGGCACCCCATGAGAACGACTATGACCAACGTGATTCGTGTCCTGACACTGCCCTTGACCGTCGCGATACTGCTGGCGCTGTCGAGCTGTTCCAAGGCACCAGACCAGGGCGAGTCGCCCAAGCCTGCTTCGTCGCCGGCCAAGGAAGCCAAACACGAAGAGGGCGGTGAAGAGCACGCCGACGAAGGCGGGGATCATGCAGAAGAATCGGAAGCCACGCCGCCGGTAGTGATGGACGACGCAGCGCTCGAGGCTGCTGGCATCAAGCTTCAAACCCTGCAACCGAGCTTGCTGAGCGAGGAGTTGCGGGCACCCGGCGAAGTCGTGGACAACGCCTACGGCACCACGCTGATTACGCCCCGCGTCGAGGCCCTGGTGGTGCGCCGACATGCAAGGATTGGTGACGAAGTCCGTGCCGGAGCGCCGTTGGCCACCTTATCCAGCGTGGACGTCGCCAATGCGCAAGCTGACCTGAAGATTGCCGAACAGGAATGGCGGCGCGTTTCCGCCCTGGGCCGGGAAGCGGTGTCAGGCCGCCGCATCAACGAAGCACAGGTCGCCGTCGAGCGCGCCCGCGCTACCGCTCGCGCGTACGGGTTGCCCGGTACGGCGGCCGGACGCACCAATGGCGAGTTCACGCTGACAGCACCGCATGCGGGACGGATCACTGAGGATGAATTCCTGGTCGGTGAACGTATAGAACCAGGCAAGACCTTGTTCCGGCTGGTGGATGAGTCAGTCGTGTGGGTAGACGCGAAATTGCCCTCCGGAACCGCGTCGCGAATCACCCCCGGAAGCGTGGCCACTATCGTCCTCGGTGGTAAACGCATCGCCGGCAAGGTTTTGCGCAGCGCCCATCGCACGTCTGATGCCACTCGCAACGCCTCAATTCGATTGGAGGTGCCCAATGCTGATGACCGATTGCATGGTGGTGATTTCGTCGAGGTGTATTTCGAGGCCGCTGCCTCGACTGACGGCAATGATCCCGCATCGAGCCAATTGGCGATCCCGACCGATGCGTTGGTTCAGATTGAAGGCGAAACCGTCGTGTTCCGTCGCAATGCCACCGGCGCGCTCGAGCCGGTGCCTGTACGCACCGGTGAAGTCATCGGCGATCGCACCGTGATCCGCGAGGGTCTCAAGGCGGGTGAAAGTGTCGTGGTTGCCGGAGCCTTTGCCGTCAAGTCGCAGATGCTCAAGGCACAACTGGGAGAGGGTCATGGTCATTGACTCTCGGTTGGCAACGCAAGGCGGTGCACCATGCTGAACGGCCTGGTCGAGCTTTCCCTGCGCTACAAATTCCTGGTGCTGATCATTTTTGCGGTGGTGGCCTTTCTCGGCATCAGCGCGGTCCGCAATGTACCCATCGATGCCTTCCCGGATGTGACCCCGGCGCAGGTCAACATCTATACCGAGTCGCCCGGCCTGGCGGCTGAAGACGTCGAGCAGCTACTGACCACGCCGGTGGAATCTGCCCTGGCGGGTTTGCCGAAGGTGCAGGAAATACGTTCTGTCAGTCTGTTCGGCCTGTCGTATGTCGCCGTCTATTTCGAAGATGACATGGACACCTATTTCGCCCGTCAGCTGGTCAATGAACGCCTCCAGGAAATCGGTGACCGTTTGCCCGAGGGCTATGGCAAACCGAGCATGGGCCCGAACACCTCGGGCCTTGGCCAGGTGTTCTGGTATACGGTCGAACGCGCTCCCGGCGTCAGCAAGGAGCAAGTCACCGACATGGACCTGCGCACCTGGCAGGAATGGACCGTGCGTCTCGTACTGCGCACAGCGCCGGGCGTGGACGACGTCACGTCCTGGGGCGGTGGCGAGCGCGAGTTCCAGGTGCACATCGATCCGCAACGCCTCTATGCCCGCGGCTTGGGCTTTGGCGATGTGATTGCCGCATTGCCTGCCAACAACGGTCAGGTCGGCGGAAACGTCATGGACGTGGGTCGTGAACAATTCCTAGTGCGCGGCCTGGGCCTGTTGAAATCGACCAAGGACATCGGCTCGATCGTGCTCAAGGCCGAGCATGGCGTACCGGTGTACCTGCGCGATGTCGCGACCGTCGTGGAAGCGCCGGCACCGCGCTTTGGCGCGGTAACCCGCGATGGCCAGGAAGTCGTGCTGGGCATGGCGCTGGCGCGCATTGGCGAGAACGCGAAGGACGTGGTCGAGGCGGTCAAGGGCAAGCTCGACATCGTCCGTGATGCGCTGCCCAAGACCATGGTGCTCAAGCCAATTTACGAGCGCACAGACCTGGTTAACAAGGCGGTCCGCACCGCGGTGATGGCGCTGATCGAAGGCTCGGTGCTGGTGGCGATCATCCTGTACCTGTTCCTGGGTGAGTTGCGCTCGGCGCTGGTGGTGATCGTGACGCTGCCCTTGGCCATGCTCATTGCCTTCATCGGCATGGGTCAGGTCGGCATGTCGGCCAACCTGATGTCGCTGGCCGGGTTGGCAATCGGCATCGGCATGATGGTGGACGGCGCGGTGGTGATGGTGGAGAACGCGTTCCGGATCATGGCCGAGCGCCTGGAGCATGGCGAACAGGTCGACCGAACTTCCGCGGTGCTCACGGCGGCGCGGGAGGTGGCGAATCCGATCACCTTTGCAATCGGCATCATCATCGTGGTCTTCCTGCCGCTGTTTTCGCTCGAGGGACTGGAAGGCAAGATGTTCAAGCCGATGGCCTTCAACATCGCGTTCGCCATGGCCGGTTCGATGCTGCTTAGCCTGACCCTGATCCCGGTGTTGGCATCGATGATCCTGAAGCCCAAGCCCGAGCGCGACACCTGGTTGGTAGCCCGGATCAAGCGTGTCTACCGGCCGTTGCTCGACAAGGCCCTGGCGCGCAAGCGGGTCGTAGTGGTGAGTGCCGCGGTGGCCTTGTTGGCCAGCCTGGCCTTGTTTCCCTTCCTCGGGAAGGAGTTCATGCCGCAGCTTCAAGAGGGTTCCATCATGTGGCGGGTCACGGGCATTCCGTCGACATCGCTCAACGAATCGATCCGCACCAGCAACACGATCGCCGCGGCCTTCAAGAAATTTCCCGAAGTGGAGACGACGCTGGCCATGATCGGCCGTGCAGAAAAGGGCGAGACTGCGGACGTCAACTACATGGAGATCTACACGGCGCTCAAACCCGAGGATGAGTGGACCAGCGGACGCAACATCAAGCAGCTCGAAGAAGCCATGCAGGAAACGCTGGAGAAGGTGGTGCCCAATGTGGTGCCCGGTTACACCCAGCCCATCCAGATGCGCGTCGAGGAACTAATCTCCGGCGTGCGCGCGACCCTGGCATTGAAGCTGTACGGTGAAGACCTGGAGGAGCTGGATCGCATTAGCGCCCAGCTCAAGACCGCGCTCGCCAAAGTGCCCGGGGTCGCGGACCTGTCGCTTGAAGCCAACGTCGGCAAGCCGCAAATCCAGATCCAGGTCGATCGTGATGAGCTGGCCCGACACGGCATGAATGCCGAGGAAGTCCTGACCATCGTTCGCAACGGCCTGGGTGGAGAACCTGTCAGCGTCTTGCTTGATGGCGTGAAGCGTTTCGACATTGCCGTGCGCCTGAGCAATGAGACGCGCAATTCGGTCGAGGCCTTGCGTCAGATCCCGTTGCGAACTTCCACCGGCGCGGTGGTGCCACTGTCGGAGGTAGCCGAAGTCAGCGTGGCCGAAGGGTACTCCTTCGTGCGTCGCGAGCAACTGCAACGCTACGCGGTGATCCAGATGGACGTGCGAGGCCGCGATGTCGACAGTTTCGTCAAGGAAGCCGAGGTCGCGATCAAGCAGCAGGTGAAGTTGCCGGCTGGCTATTGGATCGAATGGGGCGGCGCGTTCGAGAACCAGCAACGCGCTTTGGCCAAGCTCGCCCTGATCGTACCGATCACGATTTTCTTCATCTTCGTGCTGCTTTACACGGCCTTCAATTCAATCAAATACGCGGCCCTCATCCTGGCCAATGTCCCGTTCGCGACCATTGGCGGATTGCTCGCACTATTCGTGACGGGACAGTACCTTTCGGTGCCGTCGGCCATTGGATTTATTGCAGTGTTCGGGGTGGCAATGCTCAATGGCATCGTGCTGGTGAGCTTCCTCAATGAATTGCGCGACAAGGGCCTGTCGGTGCGGGAAGCGGTGGTGCAGGGAACAGCACTGCGATTGCGACCGGTGCTGATGACAGCAAGTGTCGCGATCCTCGGTTTGGTCCCAATGTTGCTTTCCAGCGGCGTTGGTGCCGAGACCCAGCGACCGTTGGCCACGGTGGTGGTCGGTGGTTTGCTCAGCTCCACGTTGTTGACCTTGATCCTGCTGCCCGTGCTCTACGAGTGGATGGAAAATCGCGCCGAGCGCAAAACCAAGGAGGCTGCCCGATGAAACAGATAAAGGCATTCGTTCACCGTAACCGCGTGTCGGATCTGATCCATGGGCTCGAGGCGGCAGGATTCCGCCGTCTCAGTCTCTTCGACGTCAAGGGCCTGCTGCGGGCGCTCAATTCGCGCGAGCAGCAGTTCTCGGTCGAGTTCGGCGACCAGGTCATCAGCGAAGTACAGATGGAGCTGTTCTGCGAGGACGTCGATCTCGCGCGAGCCGTCGAGATCTTCCAGCGCGTGGGCCGAACCGGACGTTCCGAAGCAGGATGGATCTACGTCAGTCATGTCGAGCAAACCATCGCTATCGGCAACGTACCCGAGGAGACGTGACGTGGGTGGAGGACACGACCATGGCTCAGGGGGCGTCAAGTACGAAAAACCCTTGTGGTGGGCCTTCGGGCTCACTGCGGCGTTCCTCATCGCCGAGGTTATCGGTGGCCTGCTGACCAATAGCCTCGCCCTGCTCTCGGACGCCGCGCACATGGCTACCGACGTGGTCGCATTGGCGATTTCCCTGGTCGCGGTCAGGCTGAGTCGCAAGCCCCCAGACGCAAGGCAAACGTATGGATACGCTCGAATGGAAGCCATAGGCGCGCTGGTCAATGGCGGCATGCTGTTCCTGGTGGCGGGCTACATCCTGTGGGAGGCCGTCGGACGATTCCGGCAGCCGCCTGAGGTCTCGTCGACCGGCATGCTGGTGATCGCAGGCCTGGGATTGATCGTCAACCTGATCTCGATGCGCCTGCTGAAGGCCGGTAGCGGTGACAGCTTGAACATCAAGGGCGCCTACCTCGAAGTCTGGGCCGACATGCTCGGCTCGGTCGGCGTGATCATCGGCGCCGTCGTGATCATGATCAGTGGCTGGACGCTGGCTGACCCGATCATCGCCGTGCTCATCGGATTGTGGGTACTGCCGCGCACGTGGACACTGGTGCGTCAGGCGGGACAGGTGCTTATGCAAGGCGCACCCGGCGGACTGAATCTGGACACAGTGCGCGACATGATGTTGGCCCATCCGGGAATCCTCACGGTCCACGACCTGCACGTTTGGGCACTGGGCTCCAAAGAGCCGGTGCTGACCGCACACATTATTCTCAAGGACCAGGCCAGTGCCCCAGATGAGGTCAGGCAATCGCTGATCGCGGCTTTGGCCGAGAAATTCGATATCGACCACGCCACGTTGCAAATAGAGGCCAGTACCGCGCACAAAGGTAACCAGCATGCGTAGTCCGTTTGCTATTGCGGCCAACCAGAGGAAGTAGCGATGAACGCACGTGATGAAGGCTCGGGAAAAGCCAGCGCAGACCAAAAGTGTTGCGACCACGCACCCGCGCCCGCACCGACGGAAGCGGTCGCGCCCCAGGGCGATCCCGGCGTGTTCCGGATCGCAACCATGGACTGTGCAGTGGAAGAAAGCGAAATTCGTCGCGCGCTGGCGCCGGTCATCGGAGTGCTTGGCCTCACCTTCCAGCTAAGCGCAAGAACCATAAGGATCGACGCCCCCGCCGATGTAATGCCAACGGCGCTCGAAGCCATTCGGCAGGCGGGGTTCGATCCGCAGCCGGTGGCTCCGGTAGCATCGGGCGCGCACGCCGACTCGCCGGTGTCCGAGGGCCTGTGGAGATTGGGCCTCGCGCTCGCGTTGGCGATTTCCGCCGAACTGGTCGAGTTCTTCGCCCCCGGCACCCTGGTGTTCAAGGGGATCGGAATGGCGCTGGCCGTTGTCGCCATCGCCCTTGCGGGTATCTCGACCTATCGCAAGGGGCTGGCCTCCTTGCGACGCGGTCGCTTCAACATCAACGCGCTGATGGCAGTTGCGGTGACTGGCGCCTTCCTGATTGGTCAATGGCCGGAAGCGGCGATGGTGATGGCTCTCTACGCGATCGCCGAACTGATTGAAGCACGCGCACTGGATCGTGCGCGCAACGCCATCAAGAGCCTGCTCGACCTTGCCCCGGAAACGGCCGAATTGCGCCAGCCCGATGGAGGCTGGCGGGAAGTGCCGGCAGCCGAGGTGAGCCTGGAAGCTGTCGTCCGGATCAAGCCGGGCGCGCGAGTACCGCTCGATGGAATCATCACTGCAGGCAGCAGCGCGGTGAACCAAGCCCCCGTTACGGGCGAAAGCATCCCGGTTGACAAGACCGTGGGCGACCAACTATTCGCCGCCACCATCAACGACACTGGCACCCTGGAGATGCGGGTAACCGCGGCGTCGAGCAATACGATGCTCGCGCGCATCATTCACGCCGTCGAGGAAGCACAAGGGGCGCGGGCACCCACTCAGCAGTTCGTCGACCGCTTTGCAGCGGTGTATACGCCGGTTGTCTTCGCGCTCGCCGTGGCCGTTGCGCTGCTGACGCCGTGGCTTATGGACTGGACGTGGACCCAGGCGTTTTACAAGGCGCTGGTCCTGTTGGTAATCGCCTGTCCCTGTGCATTGGTGATCGCCACGCCCGTGACCTTGGTCAGCGGCTTGGCTGCGGCGGCGCGGCGGGGAATAATCATCAAGGGCGGCGTCTACCTCGAAGGCGCGCGCAACTTGAAGGCGATTGCGCTGGACAAGACCGGCACGATCACTGAGGGTAAGCCGAGGCTGGTTGCCACGGAGCTGCGCCCGTCCAGTGTCGATGAAGCACAGGTACTGCGATGGGCGGCATTGATGGCGGGAGAGTCGGACCATCCAGTATCAAGGGCAATTGCATCCGGGCTTGCCGCCAGCGAAGGAACGGTCGAACAGTTCACTGCTTTGCCGGGACGGGGCGTCCAGGGAAGCGTCGATAGCCAGGAATTGATCCTCGGCAACCATCGGTTGATCGAAGACCGGGCACAATGCAGCGCGCAGTTGGAGGAACGGCTGGCCGAGCACGAAGCCCAGGGACGCTCAATCACGATGCTCGCCTCCCGGACCGAAGTGCTGGCAGTTTTCGCGGTGGCCGACACCATCAAGGAAACCTCGCGCCAGGCCTTGGCCGAGTTGCACGCGCTGGGTGTGTCGTCGGTGATGCTGACGGGCGACAACTCGGCCACCGCAAGAACCATCGCGCAACACGCGGGCATAGATGACGCTCGTGGCGACTTGTTGCCCGACGACAAGCTTGCCGCCATCGAAGATATGCAGAAGCGATTCGGACCCACGGCGATGACCGGCGATGGCATCAACGATTCGCCAGCGCTGGCGCGTGCCGATATCGGATTTGCCATGGGAGGCGCAGGCACGGACACGGCCATGGAGGCGGCGGACGTCGTCATCATGAACGATGACCTGCGGCGAATTCCCGAGATGATCCGCTTGTCGCGTCGCACGCGCTCGGTGCTGCTGCAGAACATTTACCTCGCCCTCGGCGTGAAGGCGATTTTTCTGGTGCTCGCGGTATTTGGCAGCGCCACGATGTGGATGGCTGTGTTCGCGGATATGGGCGCGAGCCTCCTCGTAGTCTTCAATGGCCTACGTCTGCTACGAACGGCGGTGCCGAAGCTGCTGTGAATAGGAGTGAAATCCCGCTAAGCGAAGTCGTGCGCAAGTCACATCGGAGCGGGACACCAAAGAACTGCGCACCGTAGAGGGGCTTCAAACGATGCCTCAACTTGACAGCAACGATTCTGTAGACCGAAGACCTATCTCGCCTTCGAATTTGTTTCATCCGACAGGAGATTCACTCATGATTCGCCGATTGCTGGTCCCGTTACTGTTTCTGTCTTCGTTCTCCGCCTGCGTCCAGGCTGGCGCCCCGGTTGGCGATCCGCGTGCAGGTGTCGACTACGAAATCATGCCGATCCCACAGCCTGCTTACGGGCGGGGGAAAATCGAAGTCGCCGAAGTATTCAGCTACCGCTGCATTCATTGGGCAGAATTCCAGCCGCTTGTAAATGCCTGGAAAAAACCATGCCAGCCGACGTGCGTTGGGAATACGTGCCTGCCGACTTTGGCGGCAGCTGGGACGAGTTCGCCCGCGCCTATTTTGCTGCAGAGATTCTCGGCGCGCAGAAACGCACCCATGACGCCGTGTTCAAGGGAGTGTTCGTCGACCAATTGATCGAGACCGGCACATCGGACGAGATTGCCGATATGTATGCGAAGTTCGGCGTCGATCGCGCGGAATTTGTGAGCACAGCGCGGAGCTTTGGCGTCACCACCAAGCTCAACCGTGCTCGCCAGTTCGCGCTGGGCAGCGGCGTCACTGGAACGCCGACGATCATCGTCAACGGAAAATATCGGGTAAATGTCACCAAGGACAGGGGCTTCCCCGGCATGCTGGCTACCACCGCGTTCCTAATCGCCGAGGAGCGCGCCATAGTGTCAGTGACCAAGGCGCGTGCCGCAGCAGAGAAGCCATGACGCATCCGGGAAGAGCGGAGGCCAGGGCTGCATGGCAGCGCTTGTGCTTTCTACACAGGACATCGATTCATGAAACGCATGTTTTTCGTAATAGTTGTTTCCATCAGCCTTCCCGCCTGCGCCCAGTCGCCACCGCCGCCGTCGATAGGGGTCAAGGCCGGTGCCCAGAACTCATCGAGCACGCCAAGAAAAGCCGAGACAATCATCGTCGCCGGCACGTCCGAAGCCCGCGCCCGTGACGCGCTGAGAAAGCTCAATCCGCAAATCAAGGTCGACCAGATCGTCGCAGCGCCAGTCGTGGGCTTCCGCGAGGCGATTGTGTCCGGCCAGGAGGTGTACATCTCCGACGTCGGTGAGTACTTGCTTCAGGGCACGCTGTACAACGTACAAGACAGGAAGGACCTAGGTGAAGCTAGCCTAGCCAAGGTGCGTGCCAAACTGCTCAAGAGCATTCCGGCCAGTGACCGGATCGTTATCGCGTCATCGAATTCCAGATACACCAATTGGGCGCTGGGCGCCCGCCGTTTTTCTGCGTTGCAATGCCCGGCAGTTGCCGACACTATGGCGATCCGCGTGGCGCGTGCGTGAACTGGATCGTGACTAGTTCGCGCCAGATGGCCACCGCGAAGCACGAGCCCCGCGCCCTGGCATGGCTGATCGTTTCCGGGCTTGTTCTGCTACTGGATCAACTGAGCAAGCACTGGGTACTGACGACTCTTCCGGAACATAGCGCCGTGCCCGTCTTCGACGGCTGGTGGAACTGGTATCGGTCTTACAACACCGGTGCAGCATTCAGCTTTCTGTCCAATGCCGGCGGCTGGCAGAAGTACTTCTTCATCGGGCTGGCGCTGGCCATTACGGGTGTGCTGACTCATTGGCTGAGCAAGATACCCCGGCGGCATTGGCAGATCGCGCTGCCTTACACACTGGTGATCGGCGGCGCCTTGAGCAACGTGACGGACCGCTTGGTGCGTGGTCACGTGATCGACTTCATCCAATGGTATTGGCAGGAATTTTACTGGCCGGCGTTCAATCTGGCCGATGCTGCGATCCTCGCTGGCGCGGCGGGTATCGCCGCGCAAGGCCTTTTTGCGAAGAAGAGGATGACGTAGCAGCCTTCCTGCCAACCCTCGAAAAGACCGAGCGGCCGCGAAAGTCTAGAGTAGAGACACGACTCGCGATCGTACTGGAGCCCCAGGAATTCGTCGCCAACAGGGCACCACGTTTGGGCGGTCCAAAAAGAAAGGGCGGCTGTTCGGCCACCCTTTGTTGTTTACCAAGCGTGTGGGCTCACATGCTGTGATGCTTCGCGAACTCCGCTGGATTCAGGCTGCCGTCCTTGTTGGTATCAAGCATGTCGAAATGCATACTGAGCGGATCCGCGGACGGGATCTCGTTTTTGGACAGCTTGCCATCCCTATTCTTGTCGAGCTTGGCGAACTCAGCCCCGGCCATCTGACTGTGGTCCATCGCCATCGGTTTTTCCATCTTCATCTTGCTGTGGTCCATCGGACCGGAAAAACGCGCCAGTTGCTTAATCTCCTCTTGCTGTGCAGCCTTCATCTTGCGTCCCATGGCTTTAAGCTCCGGACTCTGGCCTTTCTTGATCAACACATCGACCATGTCTATCGCCTGTTGGTGGTGCATGGTCATCATCATCGCAAAGTCCTTGTCCACGTTTCCGGACATTGGCATCGCCATCTTGTGGCCCTTGGCCATGATGCGGTGCAACTCCATCGAGCCGTCGCTGTGTCCGGCCATCGATGTCTTCGCCGGCGACGCCTTGGGATCACTCGCGAAGCTGGAGAGACTGAAAGAAATTGCCGCGACCAGACAGACCGAAACTAGATAGGGTGTGCGTTTGCCAAGTTTCATCGAAATTCTCCATGGTAGATTCGCTCGCCCGAGTTGGGCGGACTGCTTATCGTACGGCCGCCTTCATGAAGGCTGATGAACTCACGACAATCGTGTCCGGACTCAGGACATGAGTCCAAGCTTCTCTCGCAAATGGCCACAAATGTGAGGTCCGTGGCAGCTACACTGTCCAATGCGCGCCAGTCGGTGCGTCGGGAGGGATCACGTGCGGCTACCAACGATCCGACCTCGTTTCTTGCCTGGCCTGGCATTGTTACTGGCGTCCGGCAGTTGTATCGGGGATCAAACCGGGAAGTTGATTGATGCGCAGTCCCTACACACTGACGCGACTGCGTCTCCTGAGATTGATGGTGGATTAGGCGAACGGTTGTATCCCGGCGAAAAGGCGCTTGCCCAAGAGATGGCTCAGGTCATCGAAGAGTCCATTCGGAAGGAGTATCGTCGAGAAACGGCTCGTCGTGACGCACATCCGAAAGCGCATGGCTGCGTGAGAGCGGAGTTCCGTATTGCGGACACGCTTTCCGACAATTTGTCTCAGGGCATTTTCTCTGCTGGCACGACCTATCAAGCTTGGATTCGGTTTTCGAACGGTTCCAAGAACGCGACCCGGGCGGACCGCAAGGGTGACGCGCGGGGCATGGCAATCAAGGTCCTGGGCATTCCTGGCAAAACGCTTCTGAAAGGTGAGCGGCAAGTCGCGACACAAGACTTCATCCTGATCAGCCATCCGGTGTTTTTCGCCAACGACCCCCGGCGGTACCTTTCGATGATCCGAAACGTCAGCCGGGACACTGCTTCCGGGAAACTCGCAATTCCTTTCAGCCTTGGGCTCAAGGGATCACTGATCGCGTTGAAGACCACGAGCAAGAAGATTTCCAATCCCCTGCAGACGCGCTATTGGTCCACCGTTCCGTACCAATTGGGCGCAGGATCTGGCCGCTTGGCTGTCAAATATTCCGCGAGGGCATGTTCGACGGCCGTGGATCCAATGCCAGCCAACCCGGGCGATAACTTCTTGCGGGACGCGCTCCGCGCGACGCTGCAAAAGGGCGATGCCTGCATGGAATTTCTGGTGCAACCAAGAACCTCAGAAAGCTTGGATATTGAAGACGCCATGACCGAATGGAAGGAAGCCGACGCCCCGTTCTATCGGGTGGCGACGATTCGCATCCCGCAGCAGACGTTCGATACGCCTGAGCAAAACCTGATTTGCGAGAATCTCGCTTTCAATCCATGGCATACGCTGCCGGAGCACAAGCCGCTCGGCGTGACAAATCGGCTGCGCAAGGTGATCTATGCCCATATCAGCCGTGTGAGGCATGAGATGAACTCAGCACAAGGACACAAGCCGTAGCAGTCATCGGCGACCAACGATGCGCCAGCGTTGTCGACAGCCATCGGCCTGCCATTTGCGACGACGGTCATGCCGGGCAGGGCCTCGGCCGCGCGACTTAAACAAAACGGCCGTCGCCGTCTCAGGCGCGGGCCGGTCGAGTGGCCACCAGGAAATCGATGCTGCCCAGCGGCACCGGCAGCGGGGCTAGGGACCGCACGTCGACAAAGCCAGCATCGAGCAGGTACGTCGCCAGCGTGCCCGCGGCGTGGTCGCGGGTGTTGGGGTAGCCGTCGAGCAAGCGGACCATATGGAACATCCCGCGGCGCCAGCCAGCATCGGCGCGCCCGAAATCGGCGATCACGAGGCGTCCACCTGGGCGCAGCACACGCAGCAATTCCTGCACGGTTCGGCGCTTGGCGTGTGGCTGCAGGTGGTGAAAGAACAGGGTCGACACAGCTGCGTCGAAGCACGATTGGGGCAGCGGCAAGGCATTGCTCCACCCTGGTAAGAGCCGGGCCCCCACGCCCGCCGCCTGAGTCTTGGCGGTGGCCAACGCGAGAATCGTCGGGTCGGCGTCTACCCCGGTCAGCGAGGCTCCAGGCGCTGCCTTCGCCAGGGCGAGCAGCAACGTGCCGGTGCCGCAGCCCAGGTCCAGCACCCGCTCGCCGGAGCGCGGCGCCGCCAGCGCCACGACCCGGGCTTTCATTGCCGCTTCGCGCGTACTCCAGGCCACAACGCGGTCGTACCACGGCGTCAGGACCGCGAAGCGCAGGGCCGGAATGAACTCAGCATCCATCGGGCGTGCCCGGTGGATCAGGCTCTTCCGTCAACACCAGCGCTCCGATCAGGGCGAGCAGGAGCAGCGGATGCAACAACATCAAGTGAAGCACGCTGCGCTCCACCAGGAAGCCATCGATCAGCAAAGCGATTGCGGCGATCACCAAGATCACGCGTAGCGCGGTGCGTCGGCGTTGCGCCCATTGGCGCAGCATGCAGGCCCAAGTCGCCATCGGTTTATTCCTCTCAAGTCCTGGGCGTCCTCACGCCGTGAGTAGCCAGAGTGCGACGCCCGGCAGGTGCCAGGCTTGAACGAACTGGCTGACCTGGGGTCAGCCCGCTTGGCGCAGGGCGGCGACGACATCGCTCGGGGCGACGCCGAAGTGCCGTTGCATGGTCCTCGTCAGGTGCGCCGCGTCCGCGAACCCAGCGTCTTGGGCGGCCCGGGTTAAGCCAACACCGCCCGCCGCCAAAGTCAGGGCGCGGCGCAGCCGCAGCCAGCGCAGGTAGGGACGCAGCGGCATGCCCACCACCTCTCGGACCCGATGGCGGAAGCGACTGGGCGACAGCGCTACCCGACCCGCCAGCGCATCCAGGGTCTCGTCGCCGTCCACGCGGATTGCCATCGCCTCGAGCAGCCGCTGCACCCGGTCATCGCGCCCGCCGGTTGTCGGAGGGCACGCCGCCAGCAGCCCCAAGGCGGTCAGTACCGGGCGCAGGTCGGCATGCGCCGGATTCGGCCACGCCGCCAACACTGCGAGGCGTTCGTCCGGGGACAGCACCCGCACACCGGCGACGCATGTCGGCGACAGCTCGCGACCGGCTTGGGACTCGCGGTCCAGATACAACAGGCGCGCCGGTCCCGGGTGCAGGCGATGGACGAGGTCCGCCGCCAGCAGGACGGCGGGGGCCCGTACATCGCCGCGTCCCTTGATCCAGACAACAATCTCGTCGGCGCCAGCTACCACCAATTGCAGCGCGTGGTGGGCGTGTTCCCGGTTGTCACCGACCGCGCCGTCAAAGCTCGCCCACCCTGCACCCATCAGGGCGCCGCCCCGCCAGGGCTGGCGCCGGCCCGCCGACGGCCCGAGGCCGCTCATCCCGGGACCCTCAGGGACCGCGCCACCGCCTCGAGCGGCCGCAGGCCCTGGCCGAACCGCGCCATGTCATGACGATGGGCCGCTAGATCGCTGTAGGCCAGGAACCGCAGGTCCAGATCCATCACCCGAGTGAAGGCTGGCCGGGCGAACTGTGCCCGAGCCTCGGCCTCCCGGCGGTCCGGCGCGACCAGAAAATAGCGCCCGGCCAAGCCGTCGGCCGCGCTTAGCGCGAGGTCGAGCATGCGCACAATGCCCGAGTACAGGCTGGTGCTGTGCTCGACTTCGAAGGCGGCCGCAACGCTGCCACTGGGCTCCAGCCAGAGCACGTCGATCAGCCGGATGGTGTCGATGGCCAGCGAGGCCTCAAGCGTCGCCGGCAAGATGTCCAGGCAGCCTTCGGCCAAGCGGCCACCTTCGTATGATCGCCCGCGGTCGTTGGAGGCCACCCACACCTGATAGCCCAGCGCCCGGCCCAAGTCCCGCAACCACCCTTGGACCTGCGTGTGCGAGCGATCCTCGGCGGCGTCCGCCAGCCGGCGACGCTCAGTGGCCGCGTCGGCCCGAACTTGGACCAGGTCCGCCTCCCAGCGCGCCCGATCGCTGCCAGGCGACAGCAGTGGCAGGCGGCCGCTGCCCACATCGAACAAGAAGCCGGCGATAGCGCCCAGGTCATTGGATAACAGCGGACGGTAGGTGTGGTTCAAGCCCAGTACGCCCCGGCGCATCGCCAGGTACTCGTCCCAGCGACCCAACTTGACCCGGGCTCCAGTCACCATGTTGTAGCCGCGAACGATCGCGGTGTTGAACGGCGTGACCAAGGTCGGGTGCAGGAAATAGAGCAGGTTGGCTGCGGCCGGCCCCAGACCTTTGATGCGGCAGTTGTCCAGCGCCTGGATGGCGCGCAGCACGCCAGCTTCGTCGTCGCAGCAATCGCAGGCCTGCAGGAAGCGTCCGAACGTGCGCTGGTTGTCCGGGTTCTCGTAGATGTCCGGGATGCGCAGCTTGGGTTTCCACAAGAACGCATGGTCGGCGCCCTTGAAGATCTGCCGCTGTTCGGCCACCGCCGAGACGACCGTCTCCAGCGATGAGCCGCGATAGGCGGTCCCGAAGGTGCCCGCTTCGATCTCTAGCACCACCGCCTGCAGTCCCCGCCGGATCGAGCGGAAGTTCTTTATCCGCTCCTCCCACAGGAACCAGGTGCGGTACGTGCCGCCGGCGTCCTGGCGCCAGTGCTGGAGCAGGGGCGCCAGATCGGCGGGCGCGGGCGCGTGGGCGAAGTCGGCCGTCATCCGGGAGCCTTACGAGGTCGCTGCCGCGGCGCAGTCCGGTCGGGCAGCACGATCGTGTAGCGGCGCGCTCGCTGGATGAGCGCCTGTTTGAAACGGCGCTCCCGCGTCGTGGTGCGCGCCACGGCGTCGCAACAAGACGTAAGCCAGTGGAAGCGCAGCGATGGTACATACTGTTGATTGGCGGGTTTCGGCATCACGCTTCCTTGGTTGGGAATCGTAACGCTGACGTGCATCCTTCGCCGAGCGCGATCGCGCCAGCCATTTCCGCCTCTTCATCTATCGATAGAATCATCGTCTTCACTTTCGCTGTCGAGGTCGAGATATCAGTGGCGTTGGCTTGGTTCAAACCAGGGTCGACTTCAATTCCCAGCCATTCAAGCTCGGCGGCGACCTGCCGGCGAATCTCAGCGGCGTGTGCGCCGATACCACCAGAAAACCCAAGCAGATCGATGCCCCCGATACACGCCGACAACCCGGCGATGGCCTGCGCAACGCCCGTTACGTAGACGTCGATGGCTCGCCGCGCGCCCTCCGACCCAGAAGCCAGTAGCTTTCGCATGTCACCAGACTCACCGGACAGGCCGCGCAGGCCACTGCCGCGCCAAAGCAGTTGATCAATTTGATCGGGAGACATTCCAAGGTCGCGCTGAAGGTGCAGCAGCACACCGGGATCCAATGATCCAGAGCGAGACGCCATGGCGATGCCACCAAGCGGAGTCATGCCCATTGTCGTGTTTACAGCACAGCCCTCGAATACCGCGCACAAGCTACTACCGCCACCAAGGTGGGCCAATACAACCCGCCGGGTTGCAAGCATTGGTGCAACGTTTCTTAACTGCCGCATCGCCGACTGGAACGCGAGGCCGTGGAATCCGTACCGCTTCACGCCGCTGGCATACAGTGAGTAGGGGATCGGAAAGACGCGGTGTTTCTCCGGCATCGTCTGATGCCACGAAGTATCGAAAATGCCGATCTGCCGGGCATTCGGCCACCGCTGGATTGCCGCCTGCACCAGCGCCAGCGCCGGCGGCTGATGCAGTGGCGCCAGCCGTGACAGCGCCGCCAGTTCGGCCAGCGTCGATTGGGTGAGTTCCGCCGGACCGGGCCGATCTGCGCCGTGCACGATTCGGTGGGCGACCACGTCCGGTGTGTCGTGCAACTCCGGCAGTCGTTGCGCCGCCTCAGCGAGGAGCGTGTGAGCGTCATCTTCAAATGCCGCAGCGGCAGTGTATTTGCTGTCGACGGATGTGCGACCTGTCGGCCGGACAGTCAGGTCCTCGACTGTACCGTTGGCAAGCAACGAATAACTGGCCGCCTTGAGGCTGGCGGAGCCAAAGTTAAGAGCCAACACGCTGGCACCATTTGAGCTCATAGCCGCCCCGAACGCGCGATCGCCAAAATCAGCCGTAGCGACAACAGCAACGCAATCGCATAGGCCACCACGGCGAATATCGGAACATCGCCCCAGATGCGCGGACCGGCGCTGTGCAGCATCAATAGCGAGCCGGCAACGTAGAGCCCAAGGGTCACCAGCGCCAAGGACAGGCGGTTTCCTGTGCGACCCAGGTGCAATTCCAGTTCCTCCAGGCCGCGATGATGCATCGACAGATTCAGCCGGCCATCTTCGTTCTGCGCTTGCCGAAGCAAGTCGGCGACCAGGCCCGGCAGCGCGTTCGCGGTGCGTACCAAGCGCTGGGTCAGGGGGCGCTTGCCCCCGGTCCGCCTGACCTGGTCGAAGGCCGCCGCCAGCGACTCGCGGCGCTGCTCGAGCGCGGCAAGCAGGTCAAAGCCAGGGTCCAGGGCGCGGATGGTGTTCTCCGCCAGGAACAACGTGCGCAGCAGGACCAGCAGATGACGCGGCAAGCGGAAATTATCGCCGCGACCCAGTCGCGCAATTCGCCATATTGTTTCTGCCAGCGACCATTGCGACAGGGGCAGGGTGGATAGCTCGTCCAGGATTTCGCTGATCGCACGCGTGTACTCGCGGCGATCCAGGGGCGGTGTGAGGAATTCCAGTGCCATCGCCGCGTCCAGGGCGCCCTCGGCATCGGCGTAGGATACTGCTTCGATCAGCAGGGCCAACGCGCGCCGCGCCGCCGGGTCCAGGTAGCCAATGGTGCCGAAGTCGTGGAAGCACAGCCGGCCATCAGCCATCAGGAACAGGTTGCCCGGATGGGGATCGCCGTGGAAGACGCCCGCGGCGAATAGCTGGCGCAGGTATGCATCCAATATCTGGCGAGCAACGACAGCGCCTCGTTCGGTGCCAAACTCGTCGGAAACAGGAGCGCCACGACTGAATTCCTGTATCAGGACACTTGGAGATGCGTATGGTTCGACGAGCTGAGGCATGGTGAGGGAAGGGTCGTCCGCGATCGCCGTCGACAGGCGCCGGACGTTCCTTGCCTCGTGTTCCAGGTCGATTTCCCCATGCAGTTGTGCGCCGAGTTCATCGATCAGCTCAAGCGGACGCTGTCGCCGCAGCCCCGGCGCCAGCGACTGTGCGACCCAGATCACGCGTCTGAGCAGCCTCAGGTCGGTCGTGACCTGCGTGACTATGCCGGGACGACGCACTTTCACTGCCACGTCGGTACCGTCGTGCAATTGCGCGCGGTGGACTTGGGCTACCGAGGCGGCGGCGAACGGCGTGCGCGAGAAGTCGACGAATAGGGTGTCGAGAGGCTGTCCGAACGCGGCCTCGATCGCGCCGACAGCGAGGTCCGGGCTGAAGGGCGGCACGCGGCTCTGGAGTTTCTCCAATTCCTCCCGATATCCAGGCGGCAGGACGTCACGCCGCAGGCTCAAGCCCTGGCCGAGCTTTACGAAGGTGGTGCCGAGTTGCTCGAGCGTTGAGCGCAGCCGCCCGGGCAATTGTTCCGGCGATTTGCGATGCAAGCGGAACCACGCCCACGCAAATCCAGAGAGTGCGAAGGCAATCTCCAGGCTACGCGGGAGTTTATGACGGCTGTCCATGACGTATCCTATGTCAACTCCACCATTATTCTGTCCGCGAGCGCGCCCTGGTCCGCATGTCCGCAAATCCCGAAAAGGTGCGCCGGAGCATCCGGAATCGGCTTTTTTGGCTGGTGATTGTCATGCTGATCGCCAGCATTCCTGTGTTGCTGTTTGCCATGGTCGGGCTGCCACACGTGTTCCGGAGTGCGCACGTGCGCGACGTCGTCGCGCTCGAGGCGGGCGGGCAAGCCCCTGGCGTCGCTTCGGCGCATTTCGCGCCCGCTTTTGCCTTGTTGGCCGGCACCCCGTTGACGGCGGGCAACGCGGTGGAAGTGTTGGCAAACGGCGACGCGACATTTCCGCGCCTGTGGGTTGACCTTCGCTCGGCCCGGCACTCGATCACGGTGCAAATGTACTACGCCGGGCCGGGCAAGGTCGCCGACCGTGTGTCCAGCATCCTCATCGAGCGCGCCCGTGCCGGCGTCGACGTGTTCTTCCTCCACGACGCCTTCGGAACGCAGGATTTGCCGCCAAGCTATTTCGAGGAATTGCGTGCGGGCGGGATCCACGTGGCCGTATTCCGCCCGGTTCGCTGGCACACCTTGGATCGATCGAACCACCGATTGCACGTACGCGGCATCGTTATCGACGGTGCAACTGCCTACACCGGGGGCTTCGGCTTCGACGACCAGTGGCTGGGCGACGGCAAGCGTCCGCAGCAATGGCGCGAGACCAACGTACGATTCGCCGGGCCGGCTGTTGAGCAACTGCAGGCCGCTTTCACCGCCAATTGGGCCGAAGCAACCGGGCAGCTGCTGACTGGTGAACGGCTTCTCCCGCCCGACGGCGTGGCGGTCACCACTACGGGAAGTGCGGCCGCTGGTTCGGACGCCGCGCTTGTGTACAGCCCGCCTCTGGAGGGCAGCACGACGGCGGAGCGGCTCATCGCGCTTTCCATCGCCAGTGCGCGGCAGCGCCTTTACATCGCCAACGCCTATTTCGTTCCAGACGCGGACTTCCTGCAGTTGTTGGTCGACGCCGCGGGGCGTGGCGTGGACGTTCGCTTGCTGACTAGCGGCGCCTACACAGACGTCAAAACGACCCGGCTTGCCGGTCGAAGTCGTTACGCGGTCCTGCTCGCGGCGGGGGTACGCATCTATGAGTACCGGCCGACAAACATGCACGCCAAGACTTTCGTCGTGGACGGCGAGTGGACGGTCATCGGCACAATGAACTTCGACAACCGCTCCATGGCCTACAACAACGAGGTCGCACTGGTGGTGCTCGACGGCAGAGTCGGCGAAAGCATGGAATCGATGTTCCTCGACGACCTTCGACGCGCGGACGAAATTCAGCCAGGGGAGTTCAGCACGCGGTCGCGCGGGCAACGCTTGCTCGAGCGGGCGGCGAACGTCGTGGCGAGTCTGCTGTAATACTTCTTTCACGACGTGGCCGCCAGGCGATCGCGCCAGCGTGACTTCAAGACTTCGAGAACAACCAGGACGACGAGGCCGGCGCCAAGCCCCAGCGCGAGATCGTCTACGTGCAGTGGACCGAAACGGAATAGTTCACGCGCCCACGGCGACAGCAGCGTCAGGCCCAGGATGGCGCTTATGGCAAGCAGCACCCAGAGCAGCGCCGGATTTGGCCGGCGTAGCGCGGTCAGCAGCGAGGTAGTGAAAGACCGGTTGACGAAGATCAGGCTGACGATGGTCAGCACCAGTGAAAAGAAGGTCAGCGCCCGTACTTCTGCCTCGGGCATGCCGAAGCGGAGCGCTCCGAGGAAGATGACGACAACGACCAGGAGCGCCACGGTGCCCTGTACGAGGCTCCAGCCGATCAAGGCAGCCGAGAACAATGGCTCGGTCGGGCTCCGCGGCGGCCGACGCATGACATTGTCCTCCTCGGTTTCCGCTTCGAAGACCAGCGAAGACACCGGATCGATCACCATCTCCAGGAATGCGATGTGCATCGGCCCGAACAGGATCGGCAGGCCGAACAGCAGCGGCAGCAGCGCGAGTCCGGCAATGGGCACGTGCACGGAGAAAATGAAGCCCATCGCCTTGCGAAGGTTGTCGTAGATGCGGCGTCCCAGGCGGACCGACTTGACGATCGAGCCAAAGTCATCGTCCAGCAGCACAATGGCCGAGGCCTCGCGCGCGACGTCGGTGCCGCGTCCACCCATGGCGATGCCGATGTGCGCCGCCTTGAGCGAGGGCGCGTCGTTGACGCCATCGCCGGTCATCGCCACGATCTGACCGCTGCGCTTGAGCGCCGTGACAATCCGAAGTTTCTGCTCCGGCATGATCCGCGCGAACACGGTTGCGCTGCGCACGCGCAGGGCCAACTCTGCATCGCTGAGCTGCTCCAGTTGGCCGCCGGTCACCAGGTCTTCGGTCTGGAGTCCTGCTTGGTCGGCGATGGCCCGGGCGGTCGCCGGATAGTCTCCTGTGATCATGAGCACCTGGATGCCCGCCGAGCGGCATTCAGCCACGGCCTCCGGCACGCTTGAACGCAACGGATCGGCCAGGCCGACGAGGCCGAGGAACTCGAATGCGAATTCCTGCTGTGAGTCCGGCCAGGGCTGCCCGGCGAAGGTGGCGCGCGCAACGCCCAGCACGCGAAGTCCTTGCGCGGCCATCGCGTCTACGGCCTTGGTTAGCGCAGCGAGGTCTGCCTCGCCGTGGTGGCAAAGCCGGAAGATGGCCTCCGGTGCGCCCTTGGCGGCGATCACGAACTCTTGGCCACCTTCGACGGTCTGCCAGGCCTGCGACATGGCGAGTAGGTCGGGACGAAGCCCGTACGCGTGCACTAGCTTCCACCCGGCTTCTGGCAGGCGTCCGCCCTGCGCGGGCTGCCCCCGCGCAAGCTCATGGAACGCCCTCTCCATAGGGTCGATGGGTACCTGCGCACTGGCGAGAATCCCGAACCCGAGCACGCGGTTGAAGATCGGCGGCATTGGCGCACCGGACCCATCGCCGGGTCTGAAGACTTCACCGCCCTTCAGCCGCAGTTCGGCGATCGACATCCGGTTCTCGGTGAGCGTGCCGGTCTTGTCCGTGCACAACACGGTGGCGGAGCCGAGCGCTTCGATGGCTGCAGCGCGTCGCGTCAGCACCCGCGCCTGTGAAATCCGCCAGGCGCCCATCGCCATGAACACGGTGAGGACGACGGGCAACTCCTCCGGCAGCATCGCCATCCCGAGGGCGATGCCGCCGAGCAGTGCGTCCAGCCAGCTTCCCCGCAGTGTGCCGTAGAGCAGCACCGCGAGGATACTGACGGATCCTCCAGCCAGCGCAAAGATTCGTACCAGCCGTTGTGTTTGTGCCCTTAGCCTGGACGGCTCGGGCTCCAGCAGGCTGAGGGACTGGCCGATCTTGCCAATTTCGCTCAACTTGCCGGTGGCCAGCACCTCGCCGACGCCCGTCCCGCGTACGACCAGGGAACCGGAGAACACATTCGGAAGGTCATCGCCGCCTGGCCTGCGCGTTATCGGTGGCCCGGCGTCGCTGCTGGCGATCTTCCGCACGGGCACCGACTCACCCGTCAGCAGGGACTCGTCCGTTTGTAGGTCCTGGCTTTCCAGCAACACCGCGTCCGCCGGGACGCGGTCGCCCTCGGCGAGCACGATGAGATCGCCACGCACGACTTCGCGGCCGGCGATGCGTTTGCGCTGACCGTCGCGGATGACCAGTGCCCGGGGACTGGTAAGGTCGCGCAGTGCCTCGAGCACTCGTTCCGTGCGGGACTCCTGCACGACGGTGATCACAACGGAAAAGGTTGCGAAGGCGAGCAGGATTAGAGCGTCCTGCAAGTCCCCGATGGCGAGGTAGACGGCGCCGCCGCCGAGCAGGAGCGCGAGCATCGGTTCGCGCAGGACCTCGGAGACGATTCGAAGCGGCGTGCGCCGATCTGGCCGGGGCAGCTCGTTGTACCCTTCGCTTTGCCGTCTGGCTTGCGCGTCTGCCTCGGTCAGGCCCGGCATCCGGAATCCCAGCGCCAGTCGCGGATCTCGGGCATGTCGTCGCCGTGAAGCTCGATGTAGCGCCTGTGCTCGAGCAGCTTGCTGCGGATGAACTCCGTCAGCTCGGTGCCGCGTTCGCCCAGCCCTTCGACCCGTTCGATCACGGCCTGCGCCAGATGGAAGCGGTCGAGGCGGTTCAACACACCCATGTCGAAGGGCGTCGTCGTTGTTCCCTCCTCGTTGTAGCCCCGAACGTGGAAATTGACGTGGTTGCTTCGGCTGTACGTGAGCCGATGGATGAGCGAAGGGTAGCCGTGGTAGGCGAAGATAACGGGTTTATCCGTGGTGAAGAGAGCATCGAAAGCGGGGTCTTCCAGGCCATGAGGATGCTCGCTCGAAGGCTGCAGCGTCATCAAATCGACGACGTTGATGACGCGAATCTTCAACTCCGGCAGGTGCTCACGCAGCAAGTCGACCGCCGCGAGCGTTTCCAGCGTCGGAACGTCTCCGCAGCACGCCATCACCACATCAGGCTCGCCTCCCATGTCGTTGCTGGCCCAGCACCATATTCCCAAGCCCGCGGCGCAATGCTTGACAGCCTCGTCCATATCGAGCCACTGCGGGGCGGGCTGTTTGCCCGCGACGATAACGTTGACGTAGTGGCGGCTGCGCAGGCAGTGGTCAGTGACTGAAAGCAGGGTGTTGGCGTCGGGCGGCAGATAGACGCGAATCACGTCTGCCTTCTTGTTGACCACGTGATCGATAAAGCCCGGATCCTGATGACTAAAGCCGTTTTGATCCTGCCGCCAGACGTGTGATGTGAGCAAATAGTTTAGCGATGCGATCGGGTGCCGCCAGGCGAGACCTCTGGTGACCTTGAGCCACTTCGCATGCTGGTTGAACATGGAATCGACGATGTGCACGAACGCTTCATAGCACGAGAAGAAGCCGTGGCGACCGGTTAGCAGGTAGCCTTCCAGCCAGCCCTGGCACAGGTGCTCGCTCAGCACCTCCATGACCCGGCCGTCCGGCGAAATCTCGGTATCGGCCGTGGTCACCTCGCCGGTGAATACCCGGTCGGTGACTTCGAACACCGCGCCCAAGCGATTGGATGCGGTTTCGTCAGGACCGAAAATCCGGAAATTCTCTTGTTTCAGATTGAGCTTCATCACGTCGCGCAGAAAGTTGCCGGTCACGCGGGTGGCTTCAGCCGACACAGATCCGGGGCTTGGCACATCGACGGCGTACTCGCGAAAGTCCGGCATTTGCAGATCCACCAACAGTCCGCCGCCGTTGGCATGCGGATTGGCGCCCATGCGACGCTCGCCCTTGGGTGCAAGCTCGGCCAGCTCCGCGATCAGCTTGCCATTGGCATCGAACAGTTCTTCAGGGCGATAGCTTTTCATCCATTGCTCAAGCAACCTCAGGTGATCCGGATTGCCGGCGAGATTGGCCAACGGCACCTGATGCGAGCGCCACGACCCTTCGATTTTCAGTCCGTCGACCACCTTTGGCCCAGTCCAGCCTTTCGGCGTGCGCATCACGATCATTGGCCATTTCGGTCGTTCATGTTCCTCGCCCGTGCGAGCGTTGGACTGAATGCTGCGAATCGCTGCGATGACGAGATCCAGTGTCGAAGCCATCGCCTGGTGGACCGTGTCGGGGTCCTCACCTTCGACGAAATAGGGCTCATATCCGTAGCCGCGGAAAAGCTGCTCAAGTTCTTCGTGACTCACCCGACCGAGCACCGTCGGGCTGGCGATCTTGTAGCCGTTCAAGTGAAGGATCGGCAGCACGGCACCGTCGCGCGCCGCGTTGAGGAACTTGTTCGAATGCCAGCTCGCTGCGAGCGGCCCCGTTTCGGCTTCGCCGTCACCCACCACACAGGCAACGACGAGGTTCGGGTTGTCGAATGCCGCGCCATACGCGTGCATCAGCGAGTAGCCGAGTTCTCCGCCCTCGTTGATCGATCCGGGAACTTCGGGGGACACATGGCTGGGAATTCCGCCCGGAAACGAGAACTGCTTGAACAGCTTCTGCATTCCCACCGCATCCTGCGAAACCTCGGGATAAATCTCGCTGTAGGTGCCCTCGAGATAGGTATTCGCCACCAAACCCGGTCCGCCGTGGCCAGGGCCGATCACGCAAATCATATTCAGGTCGTACTGCTTGATGACGCGGTTCAGATGCACGTAGATGAAGTTGAGGCCTGGCGTCGTCCCCCAGTGACCCAACAGGCGCGGCTTGATGTGCTCAAGGGAAAGCGGGACCCTGAGCAGCGGGTTGTCGAAGAGATAAATCTGGCCGACCGACAGATAATTCGCGGCACGCCAATAGGAATTCATCTTCACAAGAAGGTCGGGCGCAAGGGGCGTAGTCATGGTGACTCCTAGATTGATAGGGGGGTTGCGTGCAAGGCATCATCGACGATGCTCTGGGCTTGTGCGATGACGAGACGCAGGTGGTCCGGACCCCGGAAGCTTTCGGCGTAGATTTTATAGACGTCTTCGGTGCCCGAAGGGCGTGCCGCGAACCACGCGCTCGCGGCTTCAACCTTTACGCCATCGATCGGCGCACCGTTACCGGGAGCCTGCGTGAGCACACGTTGGACGCGTTCCCCGGCAAGTTTGGAAAGGCGCACCTGATCGGCTGATAGACGCGTCAGCAACTGCTTCTGGGCGGAAGTGGCTGGCGCATCCTGGCGCGCGAAGTAGGGCGTGCCGAAGTCCGCTGTGAGGTCACGATAGATTTCGCCGGGGTCGCGCCCAAGCCGCGCCGTGATTTCGGCGGAGAGCAGCGCTGCGGTGATGCCGTCCTTGTCCGTCGTCCATGGCGCGCCGTCACGGCGCAGGAAGGAAGCGCCAGCACTCTCTTCGCCGGCAAATCCGAGCGAGCCGTCGCCAAGGCCGTCGACGAACCACTTGAATCCGACCGGCACTTCATAGAGCGTTCGCCCGAGCTTTGCGGCGACACGATCGATCATTCGGCTACTGACCACCGTCTTGCCCACGGCTGCAGAGCGATTCCACTGCGGTCGATGCGCAAACAGATAGTGGATGGCGACCGACAGGTAGTCGTTGGATGGCAACAGGCCTGCGCCAGGTGTCACGATTCCGTGTCGGTCATGATCGGTGTCGCAGGCAAACGCAATGCGAAACTGGTCCTTGAGTGCAACGAGGCCCTGCATCGCGGCGGAGGAGGACGGATCCATCCGGATCTGACCATCCCAATCCACGTTCATGAAGCCGAAGGTGGGGTCGACAGTCTCGTTCAACACAGTGAGATTCAGCCGAAAGCGCTCAGCAATGCGACTCCAGTAATGTACACCTGCGCCTCCGAGCGGATCGACTCCCATCGCAATGTCTGCGCCGCGTATCACGTCCAGGTCGATGGCGTTCGGCAGGTCGCTGGTATAGGCGTCCAGAAAATCGTGCCGGTGCGTCGTGGACGCTGCCAGGGCCTTTGCAAATGGAATCCGCTTTGTTCCTCGCAGGCCGTTGTCGAGGTACTGGTTCGCTCTCGCCTCGATCCACCGGGTGACAATCGAGCCCGCCGGCCCGCCATGTGGCGGGTTGTACTTGAATCCGCCGTCCGCGGGTGGATTGTGGGAAGGCGTTATGACAACGCCGTCGGCGTACCCGCTGGAGCGGTCGCGGTTGTAGGCGAGAATCGCGTGGGAAATGGCCGGAGTCGGCGTGTACTCGTCTTCGGACGCTATCAACGTATCCACTTCGTTCGCCGCAAGCACTTCAAGAGTTGTAGCGAATGCCGGAATCGACAGCGCGTGGGTGTCGAATCCAAGAAAAATGGGGCCCTCGGTCTTTTGCTCGCGCCGGTAGTCGCAGAGCGCCTGGGCGATAGCCAGGATGTGCGATTCGTTGAATGTCCTGGCAAATGCAGATCCCCGATGGCCAGAAGTACCGAAGAGCACACGCTCTTGCGCAGCGGATGGATCGGGACGCTCGGTGTAGTATGCCGTGATCAGGCGTGGCACATTTACCAGTGGCGACGACCGCGCCTTCGACGTCACAGCCAGCCTCCGGTAAAACCGGCCCGCCGCAGCCCATTGCCGATGTAGGGGCAGTTTCGCATCAACCGCCACAACAGGCCGCTGAGATGGTTTTCGATCATGAGGATGATCGGTCCCTGGTTCAGTCCGAAATGCCAGGGCGAAACCCAGTAGCCATACGGGTTGCCAGGCGTTCCCGGGTGGGAGGGATTGAACGATGCCTTGAAGCCATAGGAATTGAACTCGGTCAACTTGGCAATGTGCATACAGTAGTTGAGAGCGGGCAGGGCAATTTCCGGCGCGAAGGGGATCGATGCCACGACCGCCCAGGGTGCGAGCGTGCCGTCGTCGGGCCCGTAGGGAACGCCACGACCCACATAGTCGAAGAATTCGCGTTCGATGCCATCTACCTTGAAGGTGTCAGGACCCGGGCCTTCGCTCGCGGTAATCCCCCAACAGTGGCTGGCATAGCCTTTGTACCTACGCGGGTTGTCGATCGCGTACTGCTGTTGCACGTAGGTGGCACGTCGGCTGTTCTCGAAGTAATCGATGCCCTTCTCGCGCATGAAAGCATCCTGAATACCGCGAAAGTCGATCCAGACGTGGGAAAGTTGATGGGTGAACAGCGGGCCGGCATAAAGATAGTCTTGCCCGTAGGCATTTTCCCAGCGGTAGGTGCTGGCCCAGGCGGCGTAGCTGCTCTCGGGTAACGGGTGGGTTGGCGAGCCCAGTCCTAGCACGTATAGCAGCAGGGCCTCGTCGTAGCCCTCCCACCGGTAGGGCAGAAAGCCGCTCTCCGGCTTCCAGCCGTGCGTCAGCGTTTCAGCCTCGTCCTGCGCCCATCGCCAGTCGGCGCGTCGATAGAGTGCGTCGCCCAGGAAGCGGATTTCACTTTCCGCTGCGCTACCGGCGTCAAAAAAAACGGCGGCAGTCAACGCGCCGGCCAGGAGGAAAGCGCTATCGACGGTCGACAGTTCGCACTGCCAGGCGCGTCGGCCGGTCTGCATGTCAAGAAAATGATAATAGAACCCGCGGTAGCCGGTCGCATCGGCCTCGGGGCCTTGCGCACTGCTCCAGAAAAAGCGCAGCGTCGCCAGCGTTCGCTCGACTGCAGCGGCTCGCGAGATGAATCCGCGCTCGACCGCTACAGGGTAGCAGGCAAGGGCAAGTCCGGTAGCGGCGATACTTGCAGGCCAGCCGGCCTCGGTCTTGTCGAGCACCAGGCCGTTAGCTGGATTGGTCTCGCGTAAAAAGTACTCGAACGTTTCCCGCTGGAGCTTTTGCAAGTCGGCATCGACTGAGGGAGCCATGCCTCCAATCGAAGCCATCGTGTCGCGACCTCCCGTCGCATCCGCCGGCGAGAACGCGCCCGATTCAAGCTTGTCGACCTGCCTGCGCACCCGCTACTGCGTCCACTTGCGATGCAGGAAGTTGTGGATGGGAACAAAGACCAAACCGGCATAGGCTCCGTAGAGGAAGCTCTCGATCAGCCCGACAATAAAGCCCCGCCAACTGAACCATTCGAACCCCGGCAACAGCTGCAGAAGCAGCGAGTGCATGTACAGGCTAGACGGCGTCAACAGGGCGAAAACGACGCAAAAGACAAATGTAAACGCGCTCCATATTGCCAGTGACCAGGTCACAACCTTGATGTTGAGCATGTTGGTTCCTTCATTCAATACGGCTTTGCATCTTCAATGCTGGTGACCTGTCGGCTTTGAGTCAGACCCCGAGCGGGATTCGTCTGGCGGCGTGCTGTCCTTATCCGCTTCGCCGGGACGCTTGCCGTGTCCTCCATGTCCGCCGTGACCGAACATGTGCATGCCGATGAAGGCGGCCATGAAAAGGACCCAAACCCAGTTTTGCGATAGCCATGCCATAACTTGTACTCCTGCGTAGAAACGGAATTATCCTCCAGCGATCCCGAGGAGGCGCTCCGGAGCGCGTTCACTTGAACGCCTTTACCAACGCCTCAAATTGCGTTCGCAGCGATTTGTCGTGTGGCGTGATGGGAGGAATCTCGCGGTCGATTCCAATCAATTCATATACGGCCATCTGGGCCGCACGAATCGAATATTCCACGGTAAATACGACGTCATCCGGGATTTCGACGAACTGGCTGACGAAGGCGAAGTTCTTCGATCCGCGTGGAACGGGCGGGGGGCGATCGCCACGCTCCCGAGGCATGAACATGCTGGTGATGTAGGGCATCCTGCATGGAATGCAGTTTGCCGACTCGACGGTCTCCGGGTCGAAACGCAAGTGGCCGCAGAGTTCCTGAAGTATCTCCGCGCCACTGCACTCGGCCATCGGCTTCGGAACGAAATTTCCGACCCGGTCCGGAAGCAACGCGTAACCCCAGAACACCTGCACATCGTCCGGCTGATTGGCAAAGTGTGGTTGATGCGCAAGCACTATCGACATCAGCCAATTTGAATCCTTGAAAGTCACCAGGCCGCCAGTACCTGGCTCGTTGCCGCTGAACCGATTCATCTGGTCGAAGAATGCGGGTCGCTTCAAGGTGACCGTAAACGACTCCCAACACGATTGCGAAATACAACTGTTGAAGGCCGCCGGATTGCCGAACTCAGGTCGTCCCTGCGCTAACTTTTCCCAGAGCGCCCAACCGTCGCTATCTGCCTTGGTCAGCTTCGCGGGCGCACTCGTCATCGAGCCCAGACTTGAAGCATCGGTCATGGATCCGTTCTGCATGAATACGAGGTCGCCATCATTTACGGCGATCACTTCTCTATCGTTCTGCCGCAGGCAGTGGATGCCGGTCACCGTGAACACCTTGTCATCACTGGAGCAGTCCAGGTCAGTAACCTTGCAGTCCATGACGAAACGGACGCCTTTGGCCTCAAGCCATGTTTGCAGGGGCAGGACCAGCGAATCGTACTGGTTGTAGATGGTTCGTTTTACACCTGCCAACGTCTCGATGCGGGAGAACTCCAACATGAAACGATGCAGGTAGCGTTTGAACTCGACAGCGCTGTGCCACGGCTGGAAAGCGAACGTGGTAGCCCACATGTACCAGAATTCAGTATCGAAAAATGCGGGCGAAAGCCAGTCGGTGATGCGGCTGGCGCCCAACTCCTGTTCGTCTGCCTTGCTGAGCTTCAACAATTCGATTCGATCCTGCATGGAGAATCCCATCGAAGTTACCGGCACTTTCGCGCGACGGCGATCGACCAGCCTCGCCAGCGAGTGCGCCTTATACCGCTCATTGAACCGCACCGTCTCGTCAAATACCGTCATGCCTGCGTTGTGCAGCGAGGGAATTGATTTGAAAAGATCCCAGGTGCATTCGTAGTTGTCGGTTGTCAACATGCGTCCGCCGCGCAGTGAGTATCCGTTCGCGGCGTTGCCGGCTCCGTCCAGACTTCCGCCGAGGATGGGCATTGCTTCGAGGACAGAAATGCTTTGACCCGGAAAGCAGCCGTCCCGGATCATGAAGGCCGCGGCAGCGAGGGATCCGATTCCGCCCCCAACCAGATAGGCTTTTGGATGCTTAGTCATGTTTTTCCGTGGCTCGGACGAACGTGTTGATCGAAGGGTCCGGATTGGCCTCGAACGTGTCGCGATCCCTGGCCGAGAGAAAGAAATAGACGTGGCCTTGGTATACGGCGGAGTTCGTCGGACTCGATTCCTTGGGTAGTCCGGGCATGGGGTTGACCAGCGCGTCTGCGCCGGCCGGCAACGAGGATCCAGCGGGAACTGGCATTCGATGAAAGTGGTGGTGGCGAATCCGGCGCCTTCGATCAATAAGGCGCGCGCCATAGCGTCGCCCACCCACGAGCAGTAGGAAGCCGGCGACAATCAGAATCCATACCCAGAGTCCCATGGCTGTATCCTCCAACTTTCACGTGACAATCGTAGAATCAATGAGCCAGTTTCGCGCCGCAGGAAATGTGGCGTGTTGAGGAACTGCGCAGGCGATTGGGCTCATTTCCGCTCCAGTTCGACCACGTCGTTGATTTGCGGGCGGCCATCCAGGATTTGCGCACTCGCGTAGTGCTCGTCGAAGACAAGGACTATGCCGGCCAACGACACTACGATGAGCGCGGCGACCAGCGGCAGACGCGAGGGTACGCTGCGCGCCGTCGGCGAGGGACCGCTTAGCGCAATTTTAGGTCCGGATGGTGTGTTCATGCGAACATCTTGGAAATCAAAATAGGTCTCGTGCCGACAACAGGACTACGTTTGGCAGGTGTGCTGCTTGACCCCTTGATGCTTGGTGGACGCGAGCGTTTCCTTGGATCTCGTCACGTCTTCCGCCGAGCCATGGGTAATGACCATGTACTTGCCGGATTTGACGTGGGTTTCGTATTCAATGATGCTGTCTTCGGGGATTCCGATGCTGTATAGCCCCGCGCCGAGCGCACTGAGGCCGCCCACCACCACCGCGCCCTCCAGAGCCCCGACGATCGAGGCCACGAGCGGTCCCGCTGCGAGCAGCGGACCGATACCCGGGACCAGGAAGAATGCTGAACCAACCATCACGCCCCAGAGGCCGCCCCAGAAGGCGCCAGCTCCACCCCACTTCTTCATGCGTTCGCCGGTGGTGTAGTAGCCGACCACGTCTTCTTCCGTCTGGTAATCCTTGCCGACGATGGACAGCTGTCTCATGTCGAACCCAGACTTCTGCAGTTCCTTGATGGCTTCTTCTGCTTCCACGTGCGTGTTGTAAACGGCGACGACCGAGCTGTTTTCGGTTGTTTCTGACGTATCACGGTTTTCTGCGATGTGTCCTGCGTGCGCGTGCATGGGAATCTCCATTGATGTCGATCTGGAAAGGCGACTCTGCCATCAGCCAGGTGGCAGGTCGGAACGGTGTTGCCTTTTTGTATCTATAGGATCGGAGACGTACCTGGATTGTCCTTCTCAAGCTGCATGCGAACCAGCGTGCACAGTGCCATCGAGACGGTAATCAGCTCCAACACGATTGCATCGTTGAACCAGTGTTGCTGCGAGAGCCCGAAGAAGGCGCCGCGCTCGCCTGCCGCCCACGCCCCGACCAGGCAAACCGCGCCGGCGATACCTATGACGATGCTCATCAAATGCGCCAATTTGGATAGCTTCATGAAGATTCTCCTTTAGCTGATGTGCAACATAGCGACGATCTTGATACGGAAGGGTCGGGGAAACGGGTCGGTCCGATCGCCGTAGAAACGCAGAATGCAGTGTGAGCTGAAAATTGAACCTTTCCCTGGCAGGGATCAGACAAACGGCTCACTCGAGCCAGACTCCAAATCGAGCTCGGCTCCACTCATCTCCGTGTTCTGCCAAGTCGGCTACCCGTGCGAATGTTCTGCGGCTTTCATTGAGCACTTGTGCGCTGCTCCGTCCTCCTTTTGAGCGGCATCAGTGTGAATCTTTGCTTCTCCAGGGTTGCATTTGTCGTGCTGATCGATTGCCTGAAGATGGTGATAGGCCGCGGCAACGTGATGGGCCGCGGCAAGATGGTGGTGTTCGCACGATGGGTGGCTTTTGGTGTCGGACATGGTGCTCTCCTTGCAAGAATTGTTAGTAGGAATCAAGTTTGCTGGATCGGTCGCGCTCGACAGCGTCCAAGGGCGATCGTGCTGTCGATGAACGAATAGACCTCGGACCAGCAACGAGGTCGTTTCATGGCTTAGGGCTATTTGCGCTCGCTTCGACGGCAACTTCGCTGCGGTCATGAAGCGGGCAGGGATCAGCGGCCACGGTTCCTCCTTATGCATTCGCTCGTGGCGCCGCTGGCGTGGATGGGGCAGCCAATGTCTTTTGCGGCGCTGCCGCCGCTGCCGCTGCCACTGCCACGTCAGGCGTTCCGGGCGCCGCAGCCTTACCCGGCTGACGGATCCCGGCGAGCTTGAGACGCTTGAGCATGAGCGCATTGATCGCCACGATCAGGGTACTGCCGGACATTGACAGAGCGGCGACTTCCGGACTCAGCACAAACGGATACAAGACACCCGCGGCAAGGGGGAACGCCAACAGGTTGTAGCCCACCGCCCACCAAAGGTTCTGATGCATCTTTCGCAAGGTAGCGCGCGATAGTTCGATCGCTCCGACGATGTCATACGGGTCGCTCTTCATCAGCACGACGTCGGCGCTTTCCATCGCCACGTCGGTGCCGGCGCCTATGGCAAATCCCACGTCGGCCTGGGTCAACGCCGGTGCGTCGTTTACACCATCGCCGACCATGCCGACCCGCTTTCCGGCGGCCTGCAACTCCTTCACCTTGTCGGCCTTCTGGCCCGGGAGAACATCGGCTAGAACTTTGTCGATACCCAGGTCCGCGGCGATGCGCGCGGCTGTGGCCGCGTTATCGCCAGTCAGCATCACCACCTCGATATTGCGCTCGCGCAACTTCGCCACTGCAGCCTTTGAGCTAGGCCGGATCGCGTCGGCGATGGCAATCAGGCCGATTACGCGACCGGCTTGTGAAACGTGGACCACGGTTCGGCCCTCGCCCTGCAGTCGAGCCGCGTCGGCATCCAGGCTTCCGAGCGCGAGCTTTTGCGTGTCCATCAGCAACCGATTGCCGAGAAACACGGTTCCGTCGGCGGTCTCCGCTCGCGCGCCCATGCCATCCAGGCTTTCGAAACCGGTGGGCGCGGCGACGGTGAGGTTCGCTGCCCGGCGCAGGATCGCCTGGGCCAGCGGATGGTCGGAGCCTTGCTCGACCGCCGCAGCAGCCGTAAGCAACACGTCCTCGGTGATTCCTTCCGCCAGCACCATATCCACCACCTCCGGCTGGCCGACCGTCAGTGTGCCGGTCTTGTCGAAGATGATGACGTTGAGCTTTGTGGCGTCTTCGAGCGCCGAGGCGTTCTTGAACAGAATACCGTTCATCGCGCCCAAGCCGGTGCTCACCATGATCGCCATCGGCGTGGCCAGTCCCAAGGCATCCGGACATGCGATCACGAACACAGTGATGGTCAGCGTTACCGCGAATAGCAGCGACTCGCCAATCACCCAGAACCACACCGCAAAAGTCAGAAGGCCGATCACGATCGCGGCGATTACCAGCCATTGCGCGGCCTTGTCGGCCAGCAACTGCGCCGGTGCCTTTGAGTTCTGCGCCTCCTGCACCAGTTTTACGATTTGCGCTAACGCCGAGTCGGCGCCGACCTTGGTCGCCTTGTAGCGGAAGCTGCCACTCTTGTTGATAGTCGCACCGATCACCGTCGCGCCCGGGCCTTTCTGGACCGGCATCGATTCGCCGGTGAGCATGGATTCATCCACCAGCGATTCGCCCGTCTCGACAGTACCGTCCACCGGAATCTTGTCGCCCGGCCGAATCAGTACAATCTCGCCTGCCAACACCTCGGCGGTCGGAACCTGCGACTCGACACCATTGCGAATGACCGTGGCCGTCGCCGGTGTGAGATCCATCAACGCCTTGATGGCCGACGACGCTCCCGCGCGGGCGCGCATTTCCAGCCAGTGGCCAAGCAGGATGAAAACCAGTAGGACTGATGCGGCTTCAAAGAACTGCCCGCCTTCCTTAAAGTAGAACGTGCTTCCGACGCTGAACAAGTACCCAGTGCCGACGCTCAATACGATCAGCGCCGCCATGCCCAGAACGCCCTTTCTCAGGGCGCGCCAGGCGGAAACGAAAAACGGCCAGCTCGGGTAAACAATCGCGGCACTGGCCAGGAAAAACAGCCACAGGTTGAGCTCCAGTCCGAATGGCGGTGCTGGCGGCTTGAACATGCTGCCCATCGGCGCGTAGACGAAAATCGGCACGGTGAAGAACAAGCAGATCCAGAATCGATTGCGCATGTCTCGGACCATGGCCGACAAGTCCGTACCGCCGTGGCCCATATCGTGCGCCATGTCAGCCGCCATCGCGGGCTGCGCAGTCGTCGTTGCGTGGCCCTTGTGGGTGTCGACAACGGGCGATGTCGACGCAGCAGCGGCACCTGCTGGCCGGGCGTCGGGTTCCACGTCGGAAGGGGCTGCGTCGACCGTCGTCGGTCCGCCGTTCGGTTCAGCAACTGTGGGCGTTGACGGCTGAAGTTTGGGTGGCGAGTGGCCTTCGTGCGACTCGGCCGGACGATCGTCTGACAGTGCCGGGGCGGGCTGCGACTCAACCGCCGGTGTGGCGGCGTTTGTCGCCGTGACAGGAGGGTGATCGACATGAGGAGCACCTGCCTCGACGCTTGGCGCCGCAGGGTCTGGTATTGCATTGGAGGCGGGCGCAGTTTGCAGTGACGTCTTGGGGTGCTCTTCGCTTGCAGCCTGCGGATGGTCGGAATGCCCGGGTGGAGACTCATCGGGGTGAGACCCGGCATGGCGTATAGCCGCCTTGATGTCGGCGACATCAACGCGTGTCTCGTCGTAGCGCACTGTGGCGTTGCCGGCTGCGAAATTCACCGTGACACTATGGACGCCAGGCACTTCCGCGATCTGTGTCTCAACGGCTTCCACTCCGAATACCGACAACAAACCGCTAACTTCGATAACACTCGTCTTCATCGTGCCTCCCGACTAGCGTGCATTCCTGAGCCCTCTAGATTCTTTTCTTCATCTTGTGATCGGCATTCCGCCCGCGGCCACCAGGTCCTTCGTCCCAAACCATTTCACAGACTGCCGATAGCGCCGGTGCGCCAGCTTGCCAAGTCCAGGCAACAGGCAAAAAGCGATTCGTTTGGTTCACAATTTCGAGCGCTGCCCGAAAAGACACGTCAAGGCCAGATTCGACCTGCAGGATGCCTTCGGGAAGCGGTTGGAATTCACCGCTCGCTTCGTCGTGCATGTGCGGCATGAAAATGCCGAGGTGGTGTTCGGACAATCTACGAAGCATCTCCTGTACATCCGGAAGCTGCATTGCCTCCTGTGCAATCTTCAATGTTTGTGGCAAACCGCGGGCAGTTCCTTGTGAAACACTTGCTATGTTCACTGTACTTTCCTCCTTGAATGCCATCGGTACATGGGTGGTTGACCGCCAGTCTCCTGGCGGCGATGAAGGCAGACGGCCGGCGCCTGGCGGCCAATATCGCAATGAACCGATTAAATCGCCGCCCTCATGAAACTACACCCTTCGGGCGATGGGTCCTTTGACCCAGATCAATTTGAGAAGCCTAGAGTCGTGTCCAGACACCAATGACAAATTGAGACAAATTGGCGCGGAAAGTGGAATGCGGGTAGTGCATAGTCATGCGGAAGGCTCAGCCGTCTGCACAAACCACGAAAGCTGGAGGCCTCATTTGAGATGGCGCCACGTTGCCAGGCGAAGATGACCTTTAATGCTATGCACGACCACCGTTTTAGAAAGGATCGATATGCGGAGTGCTCAGCACGTTGGGGTCTTCCCGACTGACGTTTACGTATTGCTTCGATCACCTGACTCCAGCGAATGAACGGCATCGAATGCGCTTCATCAATCATGCCTCGCGGGACGGTCGCCACGCTATTGATCGCGGTTTTCACGGTGTCCGTCGGCTTTGGCATTGTGCTTCCGTTACTTCCTTTCCTTATAGAAGGGCTGCTGGGCGCAGATGCGAACGTCACGCAAGTTTCTCGGCACACTGGGTACCTGACGGCTGTCTATACGCTGGCTCTTTTTCTGTTCGCTCCCATGTGGGGTCGATTGTCTGATCGGCGGGGCCCACGTGGTGTGCTGCTGGTCGGACTTCTTGGATTCGGCGCCACGCTGCTAGTTTTCCCGTTCGTCGAGAATCTGGCTTTGGTCTACGTCGAGCGGTTCTTGAGCGGAATGTTTGCCGCCGCAGTGACACCGGTCGCGGCCGCCGTGATCGGCGGCTTTGCTGGCACCGAACAAGGTCGAGCACGGCGGCTCGCCCTTGTCAGCATGGCCGGCATTGCTGGTTTCCTGCTTGGACCAATGCTAAGCGTGTTTATTTCCCGCTTCGCTACCTACCTCTTTACCGTCGCCGAGCCTGTCGGGTCGGTCGCGGCCCCGCTCGTGGCGACGGCATTGGTAGCGTTCGTCGCCAGCGGCTTTGTGGTGCTTGTCGTTCCTGACCGGAACGATGGCGATAGCTCAAAGAGAGCTCAGATCGCCGCAGTTCCAATGCCTGCTTGGCTCGTCCCCAAGCTACTCATCCTTACCTTCATTGTCTCCACCGCTGTCGGAGTCTTCGAAGTCGGCCTGGCACTACGCGGCAAGCAAGATCTTGGCCTGACTCCGACCCAGATCGCATTGATGTTCAGTGAGTGCAGTCTCGTCATGTTTGCAATGCAAGCGATCGCATTCTCGCCCTGGTTCAGGCCCGAGGGCACTCGCAGGATCATCGCGCCTGCGCTGGCCGTGCTGGCAGCTGCCTTGTTCTTCGTACCAAGGGCTGATGATTTTACATTGATGCTGGTCGTGATCGGCGCTGTTGCGGCCAGCGCAGGCGTCCTGTCGCCAATCCTGACTTTCTGGATATCCGCCAAGGCAGGAAGCGTGCAGGGCTGGCAACTAGGAAAGCAAACTGCCGCAGCCAGCCTCGGGGTCACGCTGGGCTCCGTGGCCGGTGGACTCCTCTTCAACGTCGCCGCGTTGCCAGGCGCTGCCTTCATTTTGACAGGCGGGCTGGTAGTGGTTGGCCTTCTGTTGAGTCTGGGGATGGCTCGTCAACTGGTGCGCCAGGGATCGACGTGACCTGATTCACGTCTTGGCTAGCGAGGGACCGAGCGCCGGTACTGTTGTATTGTTCCGTGAGAACTCGCGTCGTTTGACCAAGGAATGGATCGCGGGGATCATGATCAGAATGATCGTCATTGAGGAAGCCATTCCGCCAACTATCGGCGCGGCAATCTGGCGCCCAAACCGCTCCCGACCCCCAAACGTCGTGGTCACCATTTCGTCGCCCAACGCGGACGATGCGCTTCCGTCTTCCCCGCCATTCTTCGCTATTCTGTATGGAAGGCCAACAGCAATCTGAACAGTCTCCTACCTGAGAGCGCCGCGCGGAGGCGTAGATCTTCCGGCAAGAGCCCTCGCGTGAAAGGATGGCCAATGTCCAGAGTTGCTGATCTACCTTTGCTGCGACTGCGTCATGGCTGTGCCGCGTGTTCTTTGCGCCACTCCTGCCTTCCTGCTGGAATGTTGGGCGGCGATTTGTGGCGCCTTGATGGCATAGTGCGCCGGCGAAGTCCGATGGAGCGGGGTGACCGTCTGTTCCGAACCGGTGACGTGCTGTCCTCGATATTCGTGGTCCGCGACGGCGGCTTCAAAACAGTCGTCTTGCGCGAAAATGGCGAAGAACAAGTGCTTGGTTTCCATTTGCCCGGAGACCTCGTCGGCCTGGATGCTGTGGGGCTTGGGAATCACCGCTGCGACGCGGTCGCGTTGACCAGCACAAATGTCTGCGAGATACGCTTCGAGGACCTGGCGGGCGCTTTTGCCGACCTGCCAAGCTTGCACAAGCAACTGTTGCGGCTGATCGGGCAACATAGCAATCGCGATCAGGACCACATGGCGATCCTCGTTCGTCCTCAAGCCAACGAACGCATTGCCTTGTTCCTGCTTAACGTGGCGGGGCGCTATCGCCTGGCCCTGTTCCCTGTGCACGCGTTCAAACTGCCGATGAGTCGCGGAGACATCGCGCGCTACATGGGGCTGGCGTCGGAGACGGTGAGTCGCGGCTTTAGCCGATTGCAGGATGATGGAGTGATCGCGCTGCAAGGGCGAGTTGTCACTATTCTCAATGCCGGCGCACTCGGCCGCTTGGCGCAGCACGAAGAGATGATAGAGCCACCAAGGCACAATGAGCGTCGCGTCGCCTGCATCCACGGAGCGGTATGATTCGGCTGGGATCTAGCAAAGTCGAGTCTAGGTTTGTTGGCTGCGGTGTGGTGTCCCTTGACGCCAAGTACGGGGCAAATTCATGAACGGATACGCGCCGCGCCTGTATTTCGAGACCTGGCGCTGGGCCGGTGTGCTGTTCTACATCCATGCCGGCAAATGCCCGCCGAGCACCGGCACGGAGGCGATCGTCCACACGAAACGCCCGCCGCTGGCGATTTTCGACGAACCCCACACGATCGGCTCGAGCTACCCCCGTGGCGCGCCATGCTGACGCCGGCTGACGTGCGGGGCAGGACCGGAGAGGCGGAATCTGGCGTGGTCTTCCTGCTCGATGTCGACAACACCCTGCTCGACAACGATCGCTTCGCTGCCGACCTCGGCGAGCGCCTGCAGCAGGATTTCGGCGCCGACGGTCGCGACCGTTACTGGGCGCTGTACGCGAGCGTGCGCGAGACGCTGGGGTATGCCGATTACCTCGCCACGCTGCAGCAATTCCGCGCCGGGCTGGACGACGATCCCGACCTGCTGCAGATGTCGGGCTTCATGCTCGACTATCCGTTTGCCGCACGCCTTTATCCCGGCGCGCTGGCGGCGGTTGCGCATCTGCGCACGCTCGGCACACCGGTGGTGTTGTCGGACGGCGATGCGGTGTTCCAGCCGCGCAAGGTCCAGCGCTCCGGCATCTGGGAGGCCGTACAGGGCAGGGTGCTGATCTACCTGAACAAGCAGCGCATGCTGGACGCGATGCAGCGGCGCTTCCCGGCAGCGCACTACGTGATGGTGGATGACAAGCCGCGGCTGCTGGCCGAAATGAAATCCGTGCTCGGCGATCGGTTGACGACGGTGTTCGTGCGCCAGGGCCATTACGCGCGTGAGGCGGTCAGCCAATCGATCGCCCCGCCGCCGGACCTGATGGTCGAACGGATCGGCGAGCTGGCGGGCTTCGATCTGAAACGCTTCGGCCTGCAACGATTCGGCCCGCCAATGGCCACTGCCGCCGGCCCCCCGGCACCGACCGGTCAGGAACAGCCATGAACAACCTCCAGCAACTGCGTGATCTCGGTCAGAGCCTGTGGCTGGACAACATCACCCGCGAGCTGCTCGACACCGGCACGCTGCAGCGCTACATCGACGCCTACGCGATCACCGGGCTGACCTCGAACCCGACCATCTTCGACGAGGCGATCGGCAACAGCGCTGCCTACGATGCCGGCATCGCCGAGAAAGCAGCCGCCGGCCTGCGCGGCGAGGCGTTGTTCATCGAACTCGCGCTGGAAGATCTGCGCCGCGCCGCCGATCTGTTCCGGCCGGTGTTCGATGCCACCGCGGGCGTCGATGGCTGGGTGTCGATGGAGCTGTCGCCTCTGCTGGCCGGCGACACCGCCGGCAGCATCGAGGCCGCCACGCGCATCCACCGGCAAGCCGGTCGCGCAAACCTGTTCGTCAAGATCCCGGGCACGCCCGCAGGGGTGGCGGCGATCGAGCAATCGATTTTCAACGGGGTGCCGATCAACGTCACCTTGCTGTTTTCAGCCGAGCACTACCGTGCCGCTGCCGAGGCCTACCTGCGCGGTATCGAGCGCCGGATCGACGCCGGCCTGGACCCCGCGGTCGGCTCGGTGGCGTCGCTGTTCGTTAGCCGCTGGGACAAAGCGAGCGCGGATCAACTGCCGACGCCGCTGCGCAACCAGCTCGGTATCGCGATTGGCCAGCGGACCTACCGCGTCTACCGTGAGCTGCTCGCCTCGCCGCGATGGCATACGTTGGCGGCGGCCGGTGCGCGCCCGCAACGGCTGCTCTGGGCAAGCACCGGCAGTAAGGACCCGGATGCCGCCGACACGCTGTATGTCAACGCGCTCGCCGCGCCCGACACGATCAACACGATGCCGGAGAAGACCCTGCGCGCCTTTGCCGAGCACGGCCGGGCGCCAGGTGCGATGCCTGCCGACGGCGGTGATGGCGAGGCCACGCTGCATCGCTTGACTCAGGCCGGCATCGATATCGAGACGCTCGCCGCGCGACTGCAACGCGAAGGCGCCGCGGCGTTCGTGAAATCCTGGCAGCAACTGCTGCAGCGCATTGCCGACAAGACGACGGGGCTCATCCTTTCTTGATCGGATGACCGCCGAATTCATTGCGCATCGCCGCCAGCAATTTGTCGGCGAACGAATTGTCGTCGCGCGAGCGCAGGCGTTCGATCAATGCCTGGGTGATCACCGGCGCCGGCACGTTGAGGTCGATCGCCTCGGCCACGGTCCAGCGGCCTTCGCCGGAGTCGGCGACGAACGGCGCGATGCCGTCCAGGGTCGGATTCTTGCTTAGCGCGCCGGCGGTGAGATCCAGCAGCCACGAGCGCACCACGCTGCCGTAACGCCAGATCTCGGCGATCTGGTGCAGGTCCAGGCCGAACTCCTGCTTGTGGCCGAGGATTGAGAACCCTTCGGCATAGGCCTGCATCAGTCCGTATTCGATGCCGTTGTGGACCATCTTGGTGAAGTGCCCGGCACCCACCGGGCCGACCCGGCCCCAGCCCTGGTCGGGCGCCGGCGCCAGCGTCTCGAAGATCGGCCGCAGCCTCTCCACCGCCGCCGCGTCGCCGCCGACCATCATGCTGTAGCCCAGCTCGAGCCCCCACACGCCGCCGCTGGTGCCGACATCGAGGTAGTGGATACCGCGGGCGGCGAGCATCGTGGCGCGGTCGAGCGTGTTCTTGTAGTTGGAGTTGCCACCGTCAATCAGAATGTCATCCGGCGCGAGCAACGCATGCAGCGCCTGGCAGGTCGCGTCCACCGGCGGTCCGGCCGGCACCATCATCCACACCGCGCGCGGCGCCGGCAGCGCTGCCAACATGACTTGCAGCGACGCTACCGGCTCGACGCCGTGTTGCGCACTACGCGCACGCGCCTCTTCACTGTGGTCGAATCCCACCACGGCGTGACCACCGCGCAGCAGACGCTGCGCCATGTTGGCGCCCATCCGGCCCAAACCGATCATGCCGAGTCTCATGCGTGCTCCTTGGAAGACCCGACCATTGGGCGGGACGGAAAAAGTGTGCGTTACAGCCGGTTACGCCCTTGTCTTGCCGCCGGCGGGGCTAAACCGGCCGATCGACTGCTCGTTGACCCTATCGTGACCCGCATGGTGACATGAGGGGCGCAGTCCGCGTGGAGGCTCTTGGCTCATGATCGACTCTTTGACGTACGCCACTCCGATCCCGCGCGGCCATCTGCTGTCCAACGGCCGCTACGCGGTGATGGTGACCGCGGCCGGGTCGGGTTACAGCCAATGGCTGGGGCACGCGATCACCCGCTGGCGCGAGGATGTGACGCGCGATCCTAGGGGCAGTTACGTGTTCCTGCGCGACATCGCCTCCGACCAGGCATGGTCGGCCGGCTACCAGCCGCTGGGCGCGGCACCGGACGACTACGCGGTGGCGTTCGCCGAAGAGCGCGCCGTGATCACTCGCCGCGACGGCGCTATCACCACTACCACCGAGGTGATGGTCGCGGCGGATGGTGACGGCGAACTTCGCCGTGTGACGCTGTTCAATCAGGGCGACAGCGAACGCGAGATCGAGGTCACCACCTACGCCGAACTGGTGTTGGCACCTGCGGGCAGCGATGCAGCGCACCCGGCATTCTCCAAGTTGTTCGTGCAGACCGAATACATCGCGGCACAGGAATTGCTGCTGGCGACGCGACGCCGCCGCACTTCGAGCGAGCAGCCAATCTGGGCGGCGCAGTGGCTGGACGTGGAAGCCGAATCAGCCGGCGATCTGCAAGGCACGACCGGGCATGGTAGCGCGCTGCAATGGGACACCGATCGCGCGCACTTAATCGGACGCGGCCGCAGCCTGCACTCGCCTGCCGCGTTGTCGGCCGATCCACCGCTGGGCGGCGACGCCGGGACCGTGCTTGATCCCATCTTCAGCCTGCGCCGCCGCGTAAGCGTGGCGCCGGGTGCGAGTGTGCAACTGCAATGGTGGACCGTCGCGGCGGCTTCGCGCGATGAGGTGCTGGCGCTGGCGCAGCGCTATCGGCCAGGGCAGGCGTACCCACAGGCACTGGCGGCGGCCGCGAAGCGGGCGCAGACATCGCTCGAAGCGATCGGCATTGATGCAACCCAGGCGCAGCGTTTGCAGCGGCTGGCCACGGCGTTGCTGTACAGCGATCCGGCCCTGCGCGCCGAACCCGCCGCGCTGGCGCAAGGGGCCGGTGGCGGCCCTACGCTGTGGGCCGGCGGTATTTCCGGCGACCACCCGATCGTCCTGCTGCGCATCAACAGCGACGCCGGCCTGACCATGCTCGAGGAGTTGCTCGGGGCGCACGCGTTCTGGGCCGACAAGCGCCTGACCGTCGACCTGGTGATTCTCAACGAAGCCCCGCCAAGCGCCGTGGCCGCACTGGACGGCGCGCTGCAAGCTCGCATCCGGACGCACCTCGACATCCATGCCGAGTCTGGTGCAAAGCCGACGCTGTTTGCCTTGCGCGGCGATCAAATCGCGCCGGAATTGCACGCCGGCCTGCTGACGGCCGCGCGCATCGTGCTCGACCCGCAGCGCGGTGCTCTCGCCGACCAGGTCGATGCATTGCACGCCGTGGACGTGGTGCCATCGGCTACCGGCGCGCCGGAACCTGCTGCCCTCGCCTGGCCACGCGATGCTTCGCCCGACGCGGCTATCGTCGAGACCGATTCCATTGCAGCCGGGCTGGAGTACTTCAATGGCTATGGCGGTTTCGACGATGACGGCCGCGAGTTCGTGACGATCGTCCGCGATGGCCGACTGCCGCCGATGCCCTGGCTCAATGTGATCGCCAATCCCGAATTCGGCTTCACCACCACCGAGGCCGGTAGTGGCTATGCGTGGGCGCTGAACAGCCAGAGGAACCCGCTGACGCCTTGGGCCAACGATCCGATCAGCGATCCGCCGCAGGAGGTGCTGTACGTTCGCGACGACGAGGACGGACAGCTCTGGACCGCCACCGCGCTTCCGGCCTGCGAAGAGCCACGGGGCGATTACGTAGTCCGCCACGGCCAGGGTTACAGCCGCTACCAGCGCCACGCGCACGGCATCGAGCTGGACTTGCTGCAGTACGTTCCGGTCGCCGATGGCATCAAGATTTCGCGGCTGCGCCTGCGCAACCGCTCAGGACGGACGCGGCGGCTATCGATCACCGCGTTCGTGCAATGGGCGCTGGGGCCGAACGGCACGCAACCGGCGCCGTTTGTCGTGACCGAACACGACGCGGCGACCGGCGCGCTGTTCGCACGCAATGCGTGGCGGGCGGATTTCGCCGCGCGCACGGCGTTTATCGATCTGCGCGGCCAGCAAACTTCCCACACCGGCGACCGCTGCGAGTTCCTCGGCCGCCATGGCGCTCTGGAGTCGCCGGCGGCTTTGACAGGCAACGCACCGTTGTCCGGCCGGGTCGGCGCCGGCCTGGATCCGTGCGGCGCGCTGCAGGCGCAGATCGAACTGTCTGCCGATGCGGAAACTGAGATCGTGCTGCTGCTCGGCGATGCGCAGGACACGGACGCTGCGCGGGTGCTGATCGAGCGTTACCGCAATGCCGACCTCGACCTTGTGTTCCAGGCGGTCACAGACCAATGGAACGACACGCTCGGCACCGTGCAGGTGCGCACGCCCGACCGGACGATGGATCTGCTCCTCAATCGCTGGCTGCTCTACCAGGTGCTGGCGTGCCGGGTCTGGGCGCGCACCGGCTACTACCAGTCCAGCGGTGCGTTCGGTTTCCGCGACCAGTTGCAGGACGTGATGGCGCTGTGCGTTGCCCGCCCGGACGTCGCGCGCGAGCACCTGCTGCGTGCGGCCGGCCGGCAGTTCGTCGAAGGCGATGTCCAGCACTGGTGGTTGCCGCCCGGCGGCGAAGGCGTGCGCACGCGCATGACCGACGATCGCCTGTGGCTGCCGTATGTCGTCTGCCATCA
>Ga0155472_119_pt1 | contig 90365 bp, 71 predicted proteins | sample RifCSPhighO2_12_FD_107130 | JGI IMG/M metagenome (GOLD analysis project Ga0155472, IMG submission 107130) | Gammaproteobacteria bacterium RIFCSPHIGHO2_12_FULL_63_22
TCAGGCGACGAACAACGCCCGCATCTTCTTCAGCGCGTTGGCTTCGATCTGGCGCACGCGTTCGGCGGAGACGCCGTATTCGTCGGCCAGTTCCTGCAAGGTCGCCTTGGGCTCGCCCAGGAAACGACGCTTCAGGATGTCGCGCGAGCGCGGATCGAGGTCGGACATGCCTTCGCGAAGCAGCTCGAGCTGGCCTTCTTCGTGGTTGTCACGCTCGTAGGTCAGCGCCGGGTCGTCGTTGTGGTCGATCAGGTACGCAGCCGGGGACGGCGGCGCATGGTCGTCGTCCTGGTAGGCGGGTGCGTCGAAACCGACGTCACGGCCGGACAGGCGCGATTCCATTTCCAGCACTTCGCGCTCGGACACATTGAGGTCTTTCGCGACGGCAGTGCGCTCGGCCGCGCTCATCCAGCCCAGCCGCTTCTTGGACTTGCGCAGGTTGAAGAACAGCTTGCGCTGCGCCTTGGTCGTGGCGACCTTGACGATGCGCCAGTTGCGCAGGATGAATTCGTGCATCTCGGCGCGCACCCAGTGCACGGCGAAGCTGACCAGGCGAACGCCCTGGTCGGGGTCGAAGCGCTTGACCGCCTTCATCAGGCCGATGTTGCCTTCCTGGATCAGGTCGCCCATGCCCAGGCCATAGCCCTGGTAACCACGGGCCACGTGCACCACGAAACGCAGGTGCGACATGATCAGGCTCTTGGCGGCGTCGAGGTCTTCGCCATCGCGGTAAGCGCGCGCAAGCGCCTGCTCTTCCTCGACGGTCAGCACGGGCACCTGGTTGACCGCCGAGATATAGGCGTCCAGGGAACCGAGTGCGCTCGGGATCGGCAGGTTGTTGGCAATCAACGCGGTAGTCATCGGGCTTCTGCTCATGAAGTGGATTTTAGCACTCGGGGGCTTAGAGGGCTAAAGGCCACGGGAGTTCCGTTGTGTTGCGGTAGTGGAACGATCTTTCCTGAATGGATACGAACCGGGAGTTTTCAAGGGGCGGCCGCCAGATCAGGCAGCCGCCAAGGGTCACGGCTGCCTGGCCGGGCGCGAATCGTCCTGGCTCCGGGCCATCGCCAGGGCGCGTTCAAGCGCCTCGCCGGCCGGCACCACCACGTCGGGACTCACGCCCTGGCCTTCTATCCGGCCGCCGTGGTGCGAGACGTAGTCGGCCACCGGCAAGGAAAGCTGAAGGCCGCCGGGCACGTCGTACATCTTCTGCGACAGCATCTGGCCGGCCGAGACCTCCCCGATCACCAGAGCCCGTCCCCGCGCCTGCAGCGCATCGGCCGCCAATTCTGCGGCGCTGGCGGTGCGTCGGCTGGTCAATACGTATACCGGGCCTGAAAAGGCGGGCGCGGCCGGCTCGAAGCGGATTCGCAGGATGCCCTGGCTCTCCACGTCTGCCCAGAACGCCTTCAGCGACCAACCCCGCCACGCCGGCAAGGCCTCCATTTCCTCCATCAGCGGCGACGGCCGCTTGCGCGCGAACCACCCCGAACCCAGGAAAACCCCTGCTTCCAGCGGCTCTGCCAACACGTGGGACACCAGGGGCACCACGGCGAAGGCCCCGCCTTCGTTGCCACGAAGATCGACCACCAGCGCCCGGGCCCCTCGTTCCGAGATGGATTGGTAGGCCGCCCCGATCTGCTCGATCGTGTCGACGCCCATCATCGTATTGACGGTGAGGATGGCAACGTCGCCCTGCCATGCCAGTGACGCGCCACCGCCACCCACCCGCAGCTGGTCCAGGTAGTCAGCCGTCTGCGCTGCGTTGGCGCGCGCCACGGCGAGCCGGACATGGGAGAACGGGCCTTCGCCCCAGGCCTGGTTGAATTCCTTCACGTAGGCCTCGCGATGGGGCTGGCTGCTTGCCAACACCTGCACGCGTTCCATCGTCTGCAGGTAGGCGGGACTGGCGGTCTGGGCTGGGTCGAAAACATGTCCGCGCAAAGTTTCACTGATCGCCGCGGTTACCTCGCTCGGGTTCCAGGCAGGCGCGTGCCCGGAATCGGATGCGGCCAAAGCGCCGGTGGCAAGCGTTGAGAGCCAGGCAAGGGCAAGGTATGCCGTGCGTTTCATGGTGGTGTCCTCGGATACGGATGGCGCGGGGCGTGCCGACGATCAGCACGCCTGCCAATGGATCAGACACCGCGTGCGAAAGATCGGTTATGCCAATTGGTCACGCCGAACGTCGGTTTCGTCCCTCGGTTCAAACCTGTTTCCCTCGCGTGGCAACAACTACTGCAAAGAGGTCGAACGCCAGTCGAGCGACCAACTTCCTTGTCCGCCCATATGGATTTCCAAGTCAGTGAAGATACCCACCGAACGACTCTGCCTCGGGGCCGGCCTGCTACTGCTCGCCGCACAAGCACTGTGCCAGGAGGCGACGAGCACGCGCTATCAGGTGCAATACCTGGGTGATGACCGGTTCCACGTCGAGGCCCGATTCGCCCAACCCGTCACGCGGCTGGACCTCAGCGACCACGGCGCGACCGGGCGACCGACCGGGCAGTCCGCGTCGGTGCGCGAACTGCGCGCCTACGACGCCAAGGGCAAGCCGATTGCCATCGAGTTCATCGGCGACGGCACCTGGGTAATGAAGCAAGGCACTGCCGGTCGGGTCAGTTACGACCTGGTGGCCGACCATGACGCCGTTACCTGGCGGGCGGGAAAAGAAGAAGTGGCTTCGCGCTTCGACGACACGTTCTACTTCGTCGGTGATGCCTTCTTCCTGGTGGACTACCAAGGAGAAAAGTCCCCTATCGAACTGGAGTTCGATCTGCCCGCCGGATGGCAAGTCACTTCGCCGTGGTCGGGCGCGGGAAACAGATTCTTCGCCTCGAATCCGGATGCGCTTGGAAGCAATGCATTTGCCATGGGTCGCAACCTGCCAAGTACGGTCGACATCGGCGGCCTGCGACTGACCTGGCTTGCGGACTCGCGCGTTGCCACGGCGAGCGCCAGGATGGCGCCACTATTCGAACGTCTTCCAGCAACCTACACCGAGTTCTGGGGTGGCACGCCGGGCGACCGGCTCAACATCTTCCTGCTGTCCGACCGGATGACCGACGGCGGCGCCTTCAAGAACAGTTTCGCGATGCGCCTGGATACGCCCTTGCGCGAGTCGGAGGCGGCGATCTGGTCGCACACGCTTGCGCACGAGTTGATGCACATCTGGATGAACCAGAGCAACGACGGTATTGGCCGTGCTCCCGGTGGAAGCCATGCCTGGTTCACCGAGGGCTTCACCGACTACCTGACCATCAAGTTGATGCGGCAGGCCGGGCTGATCGACCAGGCCATGGCGGCACAGCGCGTGGCGAACCTGATCCGGCGCTACCGGCTGGGCCAGCGCCTGTCTCCGGGTCTGGGACTATTCGCAGCCGGCGAGCGCAAGCATGACAACTGGGAGCTGGTATACGGCGGTGGCGCCATGGTCGCGCTGCTGCTCGATGCCAGCCTCTCGAATGATTCGCCCTTGGCATTCCGCGACACCCTGCGCCGGCTCCAGCACCTGGGCGGCAAGCCGATGGATGGTGCTGCGATGTTGGCCGCCCTGGACCAGGGAAGCGCTGGCCGCGCGAGCGAGATCTTTCGTGCCCTCGATGCGGGCCTGTCCCTGGAAGCACTTCGCCAACGCCTGGCCGCATCAGGTATCGGTGTGGAGGGCTTCGCCACCGACGAAGTCTACGTGGCGCTGCCGGCCTGCTCGAAAATCATGTGCCCGGAAACAGCCGCGTCTGCTTACGCCGACGCCATGCTGCTGCCACTGCAGCTTCGTACGCGCGAGGCCATGGCTTCGCTGCAGGCCATCGATGCGGTCGCGCTGGATCCGTCGATGCAAGCGACCCTGGCGTGCATGCGCGAGCGTTTCGGAAGTGTGTCGGTGGCGGCGGCGCCATCACGCCGCGAATCCGCTGCCTCCAAGCGGGCCGATGCCGTCATCCAGAGCTATCAACGCTATTGGCACGGTGCCCTGCTGGACGGCGCTGACCCGAAGGCACTGGAGGCGGCGTCCACGGCCTTGCTATCCGATCTGCGCCGTGTGCTTGGCGAAGCAGGAGATGCCGATTGGGATCGCATCGACGAGCGCGTCGGTCGGGAGTTCGACGCAGCAGGCTGGCACGTGCTACGCGGCATCACGCCGCCGTTGCGGGAGCTGATCGTGTGGGCGGACGAGCACATCGAGGACGAGCAGGCAGCTTTGCCGGACGGGCCGGAGGCGGTACGCGTCGTCTTCATGAGCGACTTCAAGAGCCGCGGCTGGGCGCACTACGCCACCTGCGGGCGCAGCTCGGCCGGCGGCTGGACCGGCACGGATCGCCTGCATGCCGTCGCCGACGCCTACGATCGCAGCAGCGAACACTACCGCGTCAGCTACCTGGCCCACGAAGGGCAGCACTTCCGCGATAAGCGGCGGTTCTCCGGCGCGCAGGCATTGCCGCCCTGGCAGCTGGAGTACCGGGCCAAGCTGGTTGAGCTGACGCTGGCGCGGGAGCGCCAGGCGGACCTGCTTGCCGTGTTCGCCGGCAACACCAGCGACGATTCGGCGCTTGCCCACAGCCACGCCAACCAGCGCGTGATGATGGCACTGGACAAGTCCTTGCCGGGCCACGGCCCCTGGCGCGCGGCTGCCACGTGGACGGAGGCCGAAGCCGACGCGCTACGCCGCGCGGCGCGAGCGATCCTGGCGCGCGACGAGCTCGAACTGACGGCTCCGGCGACCGGTCCGTCCGGCAACACTGGTCACGCGGACCGACCTAGCTCCCTCACTCAGCCCGTCGAAGTTGAAAGTGAACAAGGCAATGTCGCTGTTGATGACACGAGCGCGGCTGGGAACGATGAAGTCGATGGATTCCTCCTTGGGAAGATGAAGGAGAGGCATATTCCGGGTTTGCAGGTCGCAGTAGTCCGGAACGGTCGAGTCGTCAAATCCGCCAGTTACGGCGTGGCCAACCTGCAAGACTCGGTTGCGGTCGATGACGACACGCTGTTCGCCATCAATTCGATGACCAAGGCTTTCACTGGCGTCGCCGTAATGCAGTTGGTGGAGCAAGGCAAGCTGCGCCTCACGGATAGGGTATCCAGGTTCGTGCCTGATCTTCCCGCGGACTGGGCCGAGGTGACCATTGCCCAGATGGTGTCGCACACATCGGGCTTGCCGAACATCATGAACAATAATACGGGCAGGCTTGTCGGAGGTGACAGCGAGGAGGAATCCTGGAAGTGGGTGCAGCAACAGCCGATGGAGTTTTCTCCGAATGAGAAATTCTCCTACAACCAGACCAATTACCTGTTGCTTGGCAAGATCATCGCCAAGCAGAGCGGGAAGCCGTTCACGGATTTCATCGTCGAGAATCAGCTGCAAGCCGTCGGCATGCGTCGCACCATCGAAGGCGGGTTCGCCCACTACGACGAGGTGGTCCAGCACTCCGCGCGCGGCTACAGCACGATCAACAGCGACAAGGTGATCGGTGTCTACGAATCCTTCCCACCGTCGCTGCGTACGGCAGCGGGTATGAGCACAACCGCTACGGAACTCGCCAGTTGGTTGATCGCGTTGCAGGAAGGAAAGCTTTTCTCGGAGCCAGGTAGCTTGCAGCGGTTGTGGACGCCGGCCATTCTCAACAATGGCCATACCGGCGGATTTGGAAGAATTTTCGATGGGTACGCGATGGGTTGGCCGACCGTGGGGCGTGCGCTACACCCCGCGATCGCAGCGATAGGTGGCGGGCGCTCCGCGATGTTCGTCTATCCGCAGGACGATCTCTCGATCGTGGTGCTGACCAATCTGCAGGGCGCGTTTCCGGAGCGATTCATGGACGAGCTTGCCAGCTTCTACATTCCTGGCATCCAGGAGGCCAACCGCCCGGTCGTCTTGCCGCAGGCCAGGAAGGATCGATGACTCCTTGAGGTTGGCGATATTCGAGGCCCCCGAACGCCCCGCCTTCGTGCTTCCGTCTCACCACGCACCCACCAAGGTACGAAACCCCGCAACGCCGTGACCAAACCGGCGGAAGGCGCGCGACCACTGGCCTACCTTGGGCATCCATTGAATATCGGGTTTGCCGTCGCCAACGCGGTGGCTCCGATCTCCCCTTGGTGCAGAAGGAATCGCCTGGAAATGAAGTTCCCGTCAATCGTGTTGAAGGCCATTCTCGGCGTCGCCGTGCTGGCCATTTCCGCTACCAGCTTTGCCAGTCCCGTACAGGAAGTTGATACGGCCCGCGCCCGCGAAACCTTCCCGGGCAAGGAGTGGCAACGCGTCGCATCGCCCGAGTCGGTGGGTTACTCCAGCCGGCGCCTGCAGGCGGTGACGGCCTATCTGCAATCGATCGACACCACGGCCGTGCATGTAAGCCTGGGCGGCAAGACGCTGTTCGAGTACGGCGACCTGGGCCACCAGAGTTACCTGGCGTCGGCACGCAAGTCGTTCCTGGCGGCGCTGTACGGCAAGTACGTTGCCAGTGGGCAGATCCGGCTGGATGCATCCCTTGCGGAGCTGGGCATCACTGACGTCGGTGGGCTGTTGCCGCGCGAAACCACGGCGACCATCGGGGATGTGCTGGGCGCGCGATCCGGCGTCTACCACCCGGCCTCCAATCCCGGCGACTCCACCGGCAGTGCGCCGCCGCGCGGCTCGCAGTCGCCGGGCGACTTCTACCTCTACAACAACTGGGACTTCAACGTCGCCGGCACGATCTTCGAGAAACTCAGCGGCAAGGAGCTGTTCGCGGCGCTGCAAGCCGACATCGCCGCGCCCATCGGCATGCAGGACTTCAAGCTGGACCTGCAGCAGAAGCTGGGCGATGCCTCGCGCTCCGAGCACATGGCGTACCACATGACGCTGTCGACGCGGGACATGGCGCGCTTCGGGTTGCTGATGCTGCGCGGCGGTCGCTGGAACGGCGACCAGGTCATTCCGGAAGACTGGGTTCGCAAGTCGACCGGCCTGGTCACGCCGATGAACGAAATGAACCCGCCGAACTACCGCAGCCTGGCCACCGGCGATCGCTGGGGCTACGGCTACATGTGGTGGGTGTGGGACGCGCCCGCCAGCAAGGGCCCGTTCGCAGGCGCGTACAGCGCCATGGGCGCGGGCGGCCAGTACATCACCGTGCTGCCGGCGCTGGACATGGTGATCACCCACAAGACCGACCCTGATGGCGGAGAAGGACTGGATCCGGCGCAGGTCTCGTCCGGCCAGTTCGGTGCACTGGTGCGGATGCTGATCGCGGCCAAGATCGTGCCGGGCGAATCGCTCGCGCCGCGCGTGCCGCCGTCCGCCGCCGAATCCGCGGCGCTGAAGCAACTGCGGGAGGGCGAGGTCGCCGGCGGCATCAAGGCCATGCTCGCGGCGCATGCCGAGTCGCCGATCCCGCCTGCCCGCGAGGGGCGCCTGAACATGATGGGTTACCAGTACAGCGCACAGAAGAAGCCGCAGGACGCGATCGCCATCTTCGAAATGGTGACGCAGCTGTTCCCGACGTCAGCCAATGCGTGGGACAGCCTGGGCGAGGCGAAGCTGGCGGCAGGTGACAAGGCCGGCGCGAAGGCCTGCTACCAACGCAGTCTGGAGTTGGCGGAGCGCTCGACCGAGCTGATCCCGGAAACGCGCACGATGCTGCGCGACAATGCGCGCAAGGCGTTGGAGGACTTGTGAGACGGGAAGACGGAGGGCGGGGCACTCTAGCCCATGCGGGGATGACCGGCGCTTCGCGCGCGTTCGGAAAATTCCTGCTCGCGCTGACGCTGGTGTTCGCCTGTCTACCAGCCTTTGGCGCTACCGCGGAGTCTGGAACGCCGGCCAAGGGACAGGTGTCGGCGCCAGGCGATCCCGTCAGCGCGATCATCGAGGCATTCTCCGGAGCACGCGTGGTTGCGCTAGGCGAAAGTCATGGGCACCAGGAGTTTCATTCGCTGGTGATCGAGGTGCTTGAAAGTCCCAAAGCCCCGGGCGTGATCAATGACATCGCCGTGGAGTGGGGCAATGCCAAGTATCAGGAGGTGGCTGATCGGTACGTTTCGGGCCAAGACGTAAGCCGTGCCGAACTGGTCCAGGTATGGCGCAACACGATCGTGTCGCCAAATACTGTATGGGACGCGCCTGTCTACGAAGCGTTCTTCAGCGCAGTGAGGAGGATCAACGCGCATCTACCCGCAACGTCGCGGTACCGCGTGCTGCTGGCCGATTCTCCGGTGGACTGGGCCGAGGTCAGAACGGTGGCTGACCTGAAGCCCTACTTCGATCGGGCCATGTCGATGGCGGACGTGGTCCGGAGCGAATCGCTGGAACTGGGGCGCAACTGCCTTTTCCTGGCCGGGGGACTGCATGTTTCGCACCGGTCGCGGACGTTCCTCAACAGGAATGGCGTTGTCACCGCCGAGCAGACTCCCGTGGGTTGGCTGGATTTCTACCATCCGGGCTCGACCTATTCGGTGCAGTCCATGGGCAGGGCCAGCGATCTTGGTCTGAACGAGCTGGTCGCTGCTGGCGCGCCTGAGTTCCATGCAATGGCGACAAGGAAGGATTTGGCGGGTATCCCTGCCAACAAGACCCACACCTTGCGCAAGAACGACGGTTCACCGGTCGATTCCTACCCGAACGCGCGGTTGGGTGACCTGGTCGATGCGGTCATCACCTGGAACCAAGGCAGTCTTACCTTCCCCGACGCAGAGGCGGCGACGTATGCCGAAGAGGACTATTGGCGGGAACTCAATCGACGCAGCCAGTTGCTGGGTCGGAGAGATATGGACCCTTCCTTGAGAAAGGCGAAATAGGGATCGGGAAGCACGCAAGGTGGAAGCCTGGTCAGGGCAAACCCCTCGCGGCAAGCAAGCCGATGCCTGCCATGGCCAGAAGGGGGCCGGGTCTGCTCAGATCTCCTCGAACACATTGATGCCGCTTCCCTCGCGACTATTCCAGGTGAAGTGCTCGACCAGGCGCAACTTGCCGTCGTCAAGAATGTCGATCTGGCATTGGGAACGTCCCGCATCAAGGCTTCCATCGCGACCGCGCTGGGCGTATCGGAATATTAGCTGGCCGGAGACGAAGCGCCCGACCAGGTAGCCCACATCGATGGCGCCGCCTTCATATCGGCCGCACACCGTATCGCCGAACTGGGACAACTGCAGGATGGTGTCGGCGTTCACCACGCCGCCCGATCCGGTTTCAATCGCGCGCATGCGCGCTCCGTCAAGGCACGGGACATCGGCCGGCGTCCTTGCGCGCCGCTTGCGCAGGTCAACGAGAAGGCGCCGCACCTTGGCCTCCGCCGCAATCGGGCAGGCCCAGTAGTCGAACACGCCGCCACGCTGGCTGTTGTAGCCGCAGACGACAAGCACGCCGCTTCCGGTGGCGCGCTTGATGTGCGTTGCAAGCCACCCGATGAATCCGCTGTTGTCGGCGCCTTCCGGGAAATGGAATGACCACACCGACATGCGCTCGATCGGCACGTCGTCGATACCCACCGGCACCAACTGGCTCCAACCATCGCCGTCCCTTGCCAGGGCGAGGGCATCCGGACGCAACTGCGTGGCGAGCTGCGCATGTCGAAACTCGTGGAAGAACCACTCGCCCGGCTCCCAACGCAGGTCGGCTGCATCGATGATCCGGCGCAGCCTGAAATCGGACTTCTCGGTGGTTTCTTGGCTGATCTGCATGCCCTGCTCCTGCTGGAGCCCAGTATCCCAGCGGCACGCTGCGTCGGATGATCGGGTCGCCTCCATCCACACCATGGATGCCGGCCTTCGTCACTCGTTGGCGCGACTGCTGGCCCGTGGCTCGGAGACGCCAGCCATCCCGCGATATCTGCCAAGTGACGGCCCCGTTCCCGCCTCCGAGGGGGTTCATCACGCCGAACTGGAGCTTGGTCACCCGTGCCGGGATTGAAGGGGCATCCGGCTGGCGATTTCACGCACGATTGGGCGCATCAACACAAAGAGATACACCATGACACACGTTCGCAAGCTCAGGCATGCCCTTCGGGAAAGGGTCTCGCGCCTCGTTTTTCCCTTGGTCCTGTGCCTGTCGGCTGGCCCGATTCTCGCAGCCGACCCGACGCTCACCGAGCAAGAACAGACCGCGATCGTGAACCGGCTCTCCGAACTGATCGCGCAGAACTATGCGAGGCCCGAACTCAGTGCAGGGATTGGCAAACAACTCCGTTCCTGGATGGAGGCCGGCGAGTTTCGCGACGCCCGCGATCCGAACGACTTCGCCGGCGCGCTCAGCGCCAAGCTGGGCACGATCGACCGCCACTTCTTCGTGAGCTGGACCGCGCCGGGCGAAGTTCATCCCGTTGATCCCATGCATGACTCCGACCCCAAGGCCCTCGCGGAGGTGATCGCCTGGGCAAGGCGGGACAACTTCGGCTTCAACAAGGTGCAGGTCCTGCCGGGAAATGTTGGCTACGTGGAGATCCAGACCTTCCACGACGCCTCCTACGCGGGCGACGCCGCAGTCGCCGCGATGAAGACCGTCTCCAATGCCGACGCGCTGATCTTCGATCTTCGCAACAACACCGGTGGCGAACCCTCGATGGTGCAGTTGCTGATCAGCTACCTGGTTCCGGCAACCCGGCCCGTCGAGCTCATGCGCATGATCCAGCGCAAAGGGGAAAGCAACGAAGTACGCCAGTCGTGGACTCTGCCCTACGTGCCTGGCCAGCGGATGCCGAAGGTCCCGGTGTTCGTGCTGACGTCCCGAAAGACCGGATCGGCGGCCGAAGCATTCGCCTACGACTTGCAGGCGATCGGCCGGGCACGGATCGTCGGCCAGGTAACCATCGGCGCGGCACTGCCGGTGGAAGAGTTCGAGATCGGCTCGGGCTTCTACGCGAATATTTCCAACAAGCGAACGGAGAACCCCATCACCGGCACGAACTGGCAGGACGTAGGCGTCAAGCCGGACGTCGAGCTTGGCCAGGGCAACGCTTTGCCGCATGCCCATCGCTTGGCCCTGCAGGCGTTGGCGAAACACGAAGCCGATCCACAACGGCAGAAGGAACTGTTGTGGGCCGAGGAGGAACTGTCAGCCGCCGAGCGGCCCCTGACGATGAAGCAGGCAGATGCCAAGGCCTATGTTGGCCGATTCGGCGACCGCAGGATCTGGTGGGAACACGACGGGCTCTATTACCAGCGGGCGAGCCGCAGCCCCAAGCGGATGCAGATGGTATCGCCCGACACGTTTGTCCACGAGGAGGTATCCGGCTTTCGCACCCGTTTCGCGCGCGATGACAAGGGCAGGATCGTCCGCCTTGTGGACGAGTGGATCGTGGGACACACCGAGGCGTTCGCCCGTTCCGCTTCAAGCGCCAACTAGATCGGGTCCCGCATGAACAGACGTGATTTCCTGACCACGGTGAACACCGCGCTGGCCGCCGCGTGGGTCCGGCCGGTCGCCGGCGCGTCGGCTGGCAAGCCGCTTCCATATCCACCGCCGATGCCGTCAGCCGCGCTGGACGCCAGCGTTTCGCTGACACGGATCGCACTGGGCTCGTGTTACGTCCCGCAGTTCGAAAAGGCAGACGTGTGGAATTCCGTTTCTCGGCAGGACCCGCAGTTGTTCCTCTACATGGGGGACAACGTCTACCAGAGCGAAGAAAACGGTAGGCCACAACTGCGGGAGTTGCGGGATGCCTACACCGCGCTCGCCGCAGATCGCCCATTTGCCGCGTTGCGGGCCCGGACGCCGATCATGGTGACCTGGGACGACCACGACTACGGCATGAACAATGCCGGCGCCGAGTTCCCCGCCAGGCTCGAATCCGAGGCCTTGTTCAAGCATGTCTGGGCCGTGGCCCCCGGTAACGCACGCGCGGAACGCAGCGGCGTGTACTACCGGGAGCAAATCGGTCCGGAGGGACAATGCACGCAAGTCATCATGCTGGACACGCGCTATTTCCGCACTGCGCAGACCATGCTGGGCGACGAGCAGTGGCGGTGGTTGGAGCAAGTTCTCAGTGAGCCTGCAGACTTGCGCTTGCTCGTCTCGTCCATCCCGGTGTTGATGGAAGCCGCTGATGGCGAAGGCTGGAGGCGCTGGCCGAAGGAGCGCGAGCGACTGTTCAAGCTCATCGGCGAGAGCGGCACGGGGAACCTGGTCATCCTGTCGGGCGACAGCCACTTCGGAGCCTACTATCGCAATGACGCGGCGGCGCCCTGGCCGCTGTACGAGCTGACCGCCAGTTCGCTCAATTTCCCGATGCCGGAAAAAGCCTGGGCCGCGGCGCGCCAGCCTGATCCGGCACGGCTGGGCGAGCCCTATTTCCCCGCCAACTTCGGCATGGTTCTCGTCGACTGGGAGGCTCGGGAGGTTGCCCTGTGCTTGCAAGACGCAAGCGGCCAGCGTGTGCGCGGTGAAACTTTGGCGCTGCCGTTGTCGAAGCCGAAACCATGAACGCTCTCAGCTTCCTGGCACTTCAAGGGTGGTACTTCATGTTCCGAACTTCGATGCGGGCCCTCGCCTGTGCCAGCCTGCTGGCCATGTCCAGCAATGTGTCGGCACAAGCCACATCCACGCTGCCGCCTGGGCAATTGGAGATTCCACGCGTGGAGGGCGCCATAAGCCTGGACGGTGCGCTTGACGAACCGGTATGGCAGCAGGCGGCGCAGATCGACCTGGCCTATGAAGTCGACCCGGCAGACAACACCCTCGCGCCGGTGAAGACCACGGCCTACATCGCCTATGCCGAGGATGCGCTGCTCATCGGATTCCGCGCGGAAGATCCGGATCCTGGCAGGATCCGCGCGTTCCTGCGCGACCGCGATGCATTGTATGCGGACGACTACGTTGGCCTGTTGCTGGACACGTTCGACGATGGGCGTCGTGCGTACGAGTTCTTCGTCAATCCGCTTGGCATCCAGGCGGACCTGATACGCGAGGAGGCAACCGGCGACGAGGACGATTCCTGGGACGGAATCTGGAGCAGCGCAGGCCGGATGCATGCGCACGGCTACGACGTCGAGATCCGGATCCCGTTCGCCACCCTGCGCTTCGCGGACACTGCCCAGGCGCGTCGTTGGTCCGCGACCTTCCGTCGCGTCCGCCCGCGGGAATTCCGCGCGGAGTACTCGAGCAACCGCATGGAGCGCGGCGCGGCTTGCATGCAATGCACGTTCACCAAGCTGGACGGGTTCTCCGGCATCCGCCAAGGAAGCAACCTGGAGATCGCGCCGACGTTGGCTCTTGGACTTTCCCAGTCCCGCGCCGCGCCGCGCAGCCCCTGGCAGGACGGGGAAACAGCCGTCGAGGCAGGCGTTGACGTGAGCTGGGCGCCATCGCCCAACATGACGCTGAACGCCACCGTCAATCCGGACTTCTCGCAGGTCGAATCCGACCAGTTGCAGCTCAATCTCAACGACAACTTCGCCCTCTTCTCCCAGGAAAAGCGCCCGTTCTTCCTGGAGGGGTCGGACTACTTCAACACCCAGTTCAACGTCCTGTATACCCGCCAGATTGCCGAGCCGGACTTCGGCCTGCGCGTGACCGGGCGCAGCGGGGTCCAGACCTATGGCGCGATCGTGGCGCGCGATGCCACCACGCTGGTGCTTGTTCCCGGTGTGCTCGGCTCCAGCTTCATCGAACTTTCGCAGACGGCTAATGTTGCCGTCGGCCGCTACCGCCATGACGTAAACGAGCATGCCAGCGTCGGCGTGATCGGAACCTTTCGCGCCGGCAACGAGTACGCCAACAATGTCGCCGGGGTGGATGCGCGTTGGCAGAGCGGCGTGCACACCGCGACAGCGCAGTTTCTGCATAGCCAGTCCGAATACCCGGACTCGGTCGTCGATGTCTATAGGACTGAACTCGGAGATGATGCAACTCCGGCCGGCAGCGCCTGGCGCGGCAACTACGGATTCTCGAGCCGTAACTGGAAGTTCGATGTGTCGCACACGAACATCGATGCCGGCTTCCGGGCGGACCTGGGCTTCATGGGCCAGGTGGGCTACGACCAGACGATCGTCGGCGGCGGGTACTCCTGGTACCGCGATGGCAAGTCCATAAACCGCGTAACCGTCTATGCCGACTGGGATATCACCTACCGCTTCGATGGCCAGTTGCTGGAGCGCGAACTGGAGTTCAGCGTCAGCTTCCAGGGACCCAAGCAGAGCCGATTCGGCTTCAGCCCGCGCACGCACGTCCGCTATTGGCAAGGGGCGATGTTCAACGAACACAACCTCAACCTGTTCGGCGTCTTCCGCCCGTTTGCCAATCTGCAGCTGGGCGTCAATATGAATTTTGGCCAGCAGCTCGACCTGGGCGCGGCCAAGACAGGGCGACGCGCGCAGCTCGGCTTCTGGGGAAGCGCCAATATCGGGCGTGGACTGAGCCTGGACTGGGACATCAGCAATCCGCGCCTGCGTCGCGAAGGCGGCGATGCCGTTGATGCCGTCGTTCTGAATACCGGGGGTAGCTGGCAACTGGATCCGCGACAACGCCTGCGCCTGACCCTACAGGGCAGCGAACTGCGTCGCTTCGACGAGCTTGCAGACCGGAACTATGCGGCGCAGCTGGTGTACTCGTACAAGATCAACCCGCGTACTGCGCTGTACGCAGGTGGCTCCTATGGCGCGATGCTGGATATCGACACGCAGGAGCTGTACGGGAACAGCAGAAACGTCTTCCTCAAGCTCAGTTACGGCTGGCAGCCAGTGCTTTGAGCGCAACCGGCTTTCGGCCGGGGCTCAATCGTCGCCTGCTGCATCCGCCGGCAACAGGTCCTTTGGCAGCGGCGACGTCGGCGTTTCCACGATGCCGACGTTGGACACGATCCACCAGCGTTCGCCGTCGTTGAGCAACTGGAAATGGTTCAATCCCCGCATCAATGGCTTTTCGTCGCTGCGGCGCAGGCGTATTTCGAAACTGCTCATCACCGAGGCCATCAGGCCGTGCCGCTCCACGCGCGTGACCAGCGGGATCTCGTGGAAGCCGGTGGCCGCGTAGGCGGTTTCGGTCTGGGTGACCAGGTCTTCGCTGCCCATGCCGATGATGCCGCTGCCGATCTTTGAGTCCATCGCCAATGACATGCGCGCACCCTCCAGAAAAAGCGCGCGGTAGCGATCCCAGTTGCGTTTTGCGCCGGCATCGGCGGAGATGGTTTCGTAAAGCGCCTGCACGATGGCCTCGGGGGATTCCCAGTCCGAGCGGGCTGCATGGGCGGTGCCGGCCAGGCCAAGCATGAGGCCGGCGGCCAGCAGGCGACGGGTCACGATGCGATGGAACGTCAGGTTCATGGTCACTCTCCCTTGAGTCGGTTGATCGCCTCGGTGGCGAGCAGTTGGCCGTCGAGCACGACCGCGTGGATGCCGCGCGTGCGTTGGATGTCGTCCAGCGGATTGGCATCGAGCACCACGAGGTCGGCCTCGAAACCGGGGGCGATGCGGCCCAGGCGATCACCGGCGCCCAGCGCCTGCGCGGCATTACGGGTTGCGGCCAACAGGATCCGCGATGGCGGCACGCCGGCATCGGCCAGCAGCTGCATTTCGCGATGCAGGCTGATGCCGGGCGCAATCCACGGGTTGCTCATGTCCGTGCCCACGGTCATCCGCGCATCGGTGGCGTAAAGCCGCGCTGCCATGCGCTGCACCTTCGGCCACACGGCGCGGGCGCGCTGGAAGTCCTCGGACTTCCAGCCGATGGCGAAGGTGAACCACCCGGTCCAGTTGGCCAGCAGGCGCGGATGGGCATAGCGACGTGCGTCGTCCTGGTACGGGTTTTCCTGGTCCTGGACGAAGGCGGCGTGGAAGGCGACAAGGGTGGCGTCGAACACTGGACGGTGCTTTTGGAAGGCAGCCACGAGCCGATCGGCCTGGGGGCCGTCGGGATCGAAGTGTTCCCACCATTCGAAGAACGAGTAGGTACCCGCGCGCGCTTTGCCCTGCCAGGCAGCGCGCTGTTCCGGCGCCAACAGGTCGGGGCTCAACGGCATCATGTGGACGATGCCGTCCAGCCCCATCGCCAGCGCATCGGGCCACGCAATATTGTCCAGGTGCGCGACGGCGGGGCGGCCATGCCGATGCGCGGCGTCGATGCCTGCTTTCAACAACTCCGGAGACAAACCGGCGTAGAGCTTGATCCAGGCGGCCCCGGCCTCGACCTGTGCGTTCACCACCTGCTCAATCTCCCCGGGGCTGCGCGCCGCCGTGGCCAATCCAGGCAAATCGGCGTTGTTGATCACCGGGCCGGCGTCGAACGATTCCGGCCCGACCCATTCCGCCGCATCCAGGCGTGCCTTGTAGCGGGCGGCCGCTTGCAGGTCGCCGCCGGGGTTACGCAGCGTGGTGACGCCAAATGCGACCAGGCGCTTGGCGTTGTGTTCGGCGATGCCGTCGTCGGCCAACGCCTGCATGGTGGCCCGACCGCGCTCGCGCTTGATTTCCAAAGGGCCCAGGGTGAGGTGGGCGTGCATGTCGATCAGGCCCGGCATCACGTAGCGGCCCTGCAGATCCACTGCGCGGGCATTGCGCAAGCAGGCCTTGTCGCCCGCCTTGGCGATGCGGGTGAGTCGCTTGCCTTCCATCCGCACGCAGCGGGGCGCGCTGACGCGATTGTGTTCGGCCTCGACGATGTGCACGTTGTTGAGGGCCAGCGCGCCCTCGGTGGGCTGGGCGTTCGCAAGCGCGGGCAAAAATGCAGCCAGAAGCAGTGGCCATACAGGGTTGGAGCGTCGCATCGTCGATGCGTCCTTTTGAGTGGGTTCGCCTCCTTAGTCAGCAGTGCGGGGGGATTTCTTACGCAAAAAGAATATTCTCCCCCGGTGTAAGAAACGTTTCCCTGGCAGCGACTAGGGTTCACAGGCGGCCCTTTGGCCGGTCCCTTCCCCACCTATCCAGAACGCCGCATGCATCCACTCTGGCCAAACGTCCAAGCCTTCCATCCGCAGCTCTGGCGCGCGGTGTGCGGCTATGAGCTCAATCCCGCCGTGCGCGAGGAGTTGCTGCAGGACGTGCTGCTGGCGATCTGGGAGAGCCTGCCGCGGCTTCGCGATCCGGCCTTGCTACTTCCCTTCGTGCTGCGCATCGCCCACAACCTGGGCGCCAGCCACGTGCGTTCTGAAACACGCATGCCCCTGCCAGTGCCGTTTGACGAGAATTTGCACGACGTAGCGGACTCCGGTGGCGGCAGTGCACACACGCAGTGGCTGTTCGAGGCGATGACAACGCTTCCTCTCAACCTCCGGCAGGCGCTGATGCTGCAATTGGAGGGTTTCGACTACCAGGAAATCGCCGACATGCTGGGAATCAGCGCCGAGAACGTGGGCGTACGCCTGCATCGCGCCCGCCAACGCCTGAAGGCGCTGTCCACGCAGGAGAACACCTGATGAAATTCGACGAGCTGCTGAAAGAAGCATGGCTGGCCGAGAGCCGCCCACCCTCGCCGCCTCAGGACCTTACACGTCGCGCACGACGGCAGCAGTACGGTCATCGCCTGCAGCGTGCCGCGGAAGTGGCATTGACCCTGGTGGCGGTGCTGCTCTTCGGCCAGGCGCTGGTCAGCGAACGCATCGATCCTTCGCATTGGTTGCTGATGCCGTTCTTCGTGGTGTTCCTGCCCATCGCCTGGGCCATCGTGCTGCGCGCGCCGCGACGACATCTGCGGGACGCCAGCGAGCGGGCCAGCACCTACGCCAGGCTGAGGTTGTCGCAGCTACGCACGGGACTGCGCGACCTCTGGCTTGCGCGCGCAACCGCGTGGGCGCTGCTCGCCTATGCGTTGGCCGCCAACGTCGTGGCGTGGCTGCTGGCCGGCCCGGACTGGCACAACGCGGGACTGTTCCTGCTGGCATCCGCCGTTGTGTGGTTCGGCGCCACGCTATGGCTGAGCGGCAGGCTGCGTCGCCAATGGCTGCGGGAATACCGCGCGGTGCGACGCCTGGTCAGTGGATGACGTCCTGCGATACCGCTCCGCCAGCTCGGCTGCAGACTCGCGTCCCAGCATGAACTCAGTGGATGCCTTGCCATTCCCGAACCAATCGCGAAGGAACGCATCGCATACGCCCCGGCAGCGGGCGCGAACCTCGTCTTCAAGTGCGTCGAACGAAGCCACCTTATCCCTCGCGAGAAGCCCGCGAAGCACCTGATCGACCGCCGCCTCTCCCATCAATTGCTCCATGACGAGGAGGGACCACGCGCCCTTGCTGTAGCTGGCGTCGCCCAGCTCCAGCGTGCCGTACTCCCGGAACGAGGCGCCGCCCAGCTCTGGTCGTTTCGAGAGCACCTTGGCGAATCGCGCTCGCAGGCCGTTGGCCAGGGCCGTGGCCGCTTCGTCTCCCTGGAGCGCGCGAGTGGCTCCCAGCTCGAGATAGGTGGCGACGGCCTCGTCGAACCAGCGCGTACGCGCGAGGTCGCTCGAAGTGGAGATCCTCCAGCCATGCGCCAACTCGTGGAACAGTTCGTGCAGGCTGGCAGCGTCGGTGAACGCGGCACTCTCCTGGAGCAGGTAGCCGTCGCCGGCTTGTGATCCAAAGCCCGCGGGAACCTCGATGACCTGGAACTCGCCGCCCGCCACGTCGCCGAGGCGTGATTGGAAGTAGTGTCGGGCAGCGCCCAGCTGGACCGCCAGTCGGCGCGCACCGGCAGCGTGGCCGGGCAACACATGCACCAGCAGGCCTTCCTGCTCGACCTGCTCGAAGGGCGCGACGGCAATGTCCATACGCGAGGACTTGCCGCGGGATGCGAACCGGTGGATGACACGCTCGCCCACCGGACCGGATTCCAACCGCCGGCCGCCGCTCGCCACCGCAAGTCCGGCAGGAGCGTCCACCGACAAGGTGTAGTCCACCGGCTGCGCCTGGGCGGCGAGATATTCCGCCCAGCGATTCCCTCCCACCAGCGGATAGTAGGCCGTCTCCGGGCGAAACAAGGTGTAGCCAGGGTCAATAGAGTCCTTCAGGTATGGCAGTACCTCCGCATAACCCCGGAGGGCGATGGTGTACTTGATGTCGAGCACGATGGCCTGGCCTGGCCTGACAGGCTCCCGTGGCGAGACTTGGAGTCTCCGGAACTGGAAGTTCGGGAATTCCCGAAGCCCAACCAGTTGGTCCGAGAAGCTGGCCTCGCTGCCCGGCACCGTCAGCGACTCGACGCTGCTGAGCCGATACAGCAGCAGGCTGATGCTCGATATTGGTGATATGCCAGGATTGCGGATCGTTACCCGGGCGCGCACCCTCGCCTCGCCTTCCTTTGGTTCGATCACAATGGAAAGGTCGTAGCGCAAAGGGACGGCCATCGTTTGCGGGTCCTCCGTCATGGCTTCAGCCGCGGGTTGTCCGCAGGCCACCCACAGCACCAGCAGATGGGCCAAGATCAGGGTGTGGTGTCTCAAGGGGCTCTCCTCTCGTTGCGGCGCTCCGCGTGGTACATCGAACTACCCGCATCGACTCGGCCGCGCTGGCGGAAGCGCTGCATCGTGTTCGCATCGACAACGCCGATGGCGCAGTTCGCGCGAACGCACAGGGTCATGCCGACCAGCTGTGCCACTGCCGTCAGTCACCGCCCTCTTGCGCCCGCATCGCCGCTTCAAGCATCGCATCGAGGCGCATTCGACCCAGGTATCGGCCCCTGACAAAAACAGCATTGATCGACTTGGTATTGCGGATGTCGTCGAGCGGATTGGCATCCAGGATAATCAGGCTGCTGGCCTGGCCGGTTTCTACCTTGCCAAATTCATCCGCTTTCCCCATGAACAAGGCGGGATTCAGCGTGGCAGTCTTCAAGGCTTCCGAAGGCGTCATTCCGCCTTTCACCATCGACTGCATTTCATCGTGCAAGCTGAAGCCGGGGTAGCAGAAGGGGTTGAGTGCGTCGGTTCCCGCCAGCAATTTCACCTGGCGCTTCGACAACTCTCCCAGCAGCGAGAGTTGCAGTTCGAACAGTCGCTCATGGGCTTCGTAGTATTCCGGACTCCTGCCCGCACCCGGGTTCCACATCTTCCGAACGGAATCCGGCAGGTATCGCATGCGCGTGTCCGCCAGGTCGGTGGTCCCTTTTCGGTGGGAGACGCTATCCAGTACGGTGAGTGTCGGTGAAACCCACGTGTTGCTCTGCGCCAGCGCGTCAGCCACGGCCTCGAACTTCTTCCTGTCGAATGTATCGACCAGGAATCGCGCTTTCTCGATGCGCTGGTCCCTGGTGAATTTGGCGAGATCCTGCGGCTTGCTGCTGGACGCCTCCAGGATGCCGCCGAGGTGCTCGATGCTCGCTTGCCCGGATTCGATGGCGTCCCAGATGGAAACCGAGTCTGGCAGATGCCCGGCGAACGGAACCCCGAGTTCCTTGCTCGTGCTTGCAATTGCCTTGTAGCTATCGCGTGACAGGCGGCTATAGACCTTGATGAAATCCACGCCCTGACTGGCTTGTTCAGCGACCTCCAGTCGGGCTTCCTCGGCGTTCTTGACGCCTGAAGCCCACGGCCAACTGGGCGGACTGCCATCGACGATGTTCCCGGACGCGTAGAGGTCTGGGGCGATCAGCGATTCGGACGCGATCTTGGCCCTGATCTCCTCGATCGTGCTGGGGACGCCCCACATTTCGCGGATGCCGGTGACGCCGTTTGCAATCAGCAGCGGGTTGGAGAATTGGTGATTGAGGCTGTAGTGGAAATGCATGTCCCAAAGACCGGGGATGAGGTACTTGCGCGACCCATCAATGGTCTGCCCGCCGCCGCGAAGGGACACCTTGTGATCGTAGATGCCGACAATCCGGCTCCCGGCGATGGCCACGTATCTGCCGGATTGGATTGCACCTTTTTCAACATCGACGATGCTGATGTTTTCGATGAGGTAGTCGGCCGAAATGGCACTCGACGTGCCGTGGCCTCCGGCGCCCTTGACGAAGCCGGCCTGCACATCGAACAGGTCCGAGGGCAGTTGCGGCCAACGCAGGCTGCTGCCATCCGGGCCGAGCCGCCGCAGCGAGTGGTCGTGGCCGTCGTACCGCTTGACGCGGATCTCGCGCCCGGCAGCAATCTCCTGCCCGAGCAGCGCGGCGGTCTCGATCGCGTCGATGCTTTCGTCGTCCTTGCTCAATATCCACAGGGCAGGCGCCTGCATGCGGTGCAAAGCGGGCAGCGGGTCGTAGTCGTGATCGGGCAGGATGACGGCGGCGGTTGTCGCATCGGGGTGCTCGGCGAAGTCGCCCAGGCCGGAGGCCGGGAACCACGCTTCGCGGCGCACGGCCTGCATCGCCTGGTCGAAGCCTGACCACTCGTTCGACCGCATCGCGGCGTACCACTCGGCGATGATGCCGCGCGCACGTACGACCTGCGCCTCGCTCGCACCGGCGACGCGCATCCTGCGCACCACCTCCCATTGCGATTCGCGCATCGGGCTGACCAGCGGGGCGGAGCTCGCGATGACAAAGGCCGTGTCCGGCCAACGGCTCGCCGCCAATGGGCCGATCCAGCCGCCCTGGCTATGGCCGTAGAAGCCGACCCGTGCGATGGCGGGCTGAGCGCGCAGCCAAGACGCGGCTGCGGTGGCATCGGCTGCCAGGTCGTCGAACGTGGGTGGCTTCGGCGTACTGGTAGATTCGCCGACGCCGCGTTTGTCGTAGATGAGGGCCGCGATGCCGCGCTCGGCCAAGGCACGGGCGTTGAAGCGATTGGCGTCGCGCGGTTGCGGGCCAGAGCCGTGCAGGAAGACCACGCCGGGAAACGGACCGGGTCCCTCGGGCAGCAGCAGCGAGGCACCCAGCTGCCCCGCCGCGCTCGCGATCATGACGCGCTGTTCCCGGAGCGCCGGCGCGGGATCCACCCGCGTCATCGCCATCGATGCGTCCTCGCCGAACCGGGGATCCGACCAGGCGCCAGCGAGCCTGCCATCGCGGTATGCCAGCGTCATCCGTTGCGTGCCGGAATCGGACTGGAACTCCAGCACGATCCGCTCGCCATCGACGCTGACAGATCTTGCCGGCCAGTCGAGCACGCCGACCTGCGGCAGGCTCAGGCTGGCGCCGTCCTGCTTCAGTTCGATGGCGACTGCAGTACTTTCGGTTGCACTGCGCGCGGCGCCGGACCATCGGCCTTGGGGCGGCTCCGCGGCATTGGCAGGCCCTGCTGCGGCGAGCATGGAGGTGACGATCAGGGTCAGGGTGTGAAGACGATTCATCGGTTCCGCCATTCGTCATCAAGGGGCTGGTGGGGGTCCGCAGCGAGGGTCAGCCGGAGCACCTCGAAGCCGGTCTGGTCATGCGTGCTCCGGGAAAGTTGTTCGAATCCGAGACGCGCGTAGAAGGCCCGGCCCTGGTGGTTGCGCTCGAACACGTCCACCTCCAGTGCACCACATCTCGCCTGGGCGTGCCGGACGAGGGCGCGGCCAATCCCGCGCTGTTGAAACCGGAAATCTACGAAGAGGGCGCCAATCTCGTTTCCGAGCAGCGACATAAAGGCCACGACGCGCCCATCTTCATCCCACACCCACGACTCCGCGACGGGCAGGTAGACCTTGGGGATGTTCACGCGCTCTGCTTCCAGAAAGGCTCGCGGCAGGAACGCATGCGCCCGCGCCGCAGCGTGGGCCCAGACATCGAGCAGGCCTTCGCAGTCGGAAGGGGTGTATGGGCGAATCACGAGTGTTTCCCTTCACCACAATCCGGTGGCAGCCCTTCGAAAGAATGGCTGTAGTTGCGGATACGGATCCTGACCAGAAACCAAGTCATGGTGCACTGGCTCGCGTCTCGCCATGGCCGGCGATCTGTTGCAGGCGACTCAAGAACGTTTCCGTCCACCGCGGCAGCCCCGTCACGTCGATGCCCCGAACCTCACGTTGCCGTAGGGCGTCGTCGTAGTCCAGAAGCAAGCGTTCGGGCGCGCAAGTGCTGGCAACCAGACGATCCCTGCCAAATTCCTGCTCAACCGTAGCGGCCATCAACCACCCGACGGTGTAGAACGGCCCCTGCGGTCTTTCCTTGTCGTTGATGAAGGTCATGCCCTGGCGCGTGGCCGCATCTTCAGCAAGGCTATCGTCCATCAACGCGGTAAAGAAGGCCTCCAAGCCTGGCGCGTCGCCGGACGCCTTCTTCAGGTCGCGCTCCCACTGGCCAATGGCGTCGGCCGAACTGGTCACATGCGGGTGAGAATCCGGGCCACCTGCGGCAGCAAGCATGGCGCGCCCCTCCGAGAACGCGCTCAACCATTTCAGGACCGTTTCGGATCGCCCTCTTGTAGTGACTTCTTCGTCTCCGGCGCACGCTGCGGCGACGCCGACGTGATGCAGCTCATGTGCGAGCGTGTTGGTGAACGCAAACGCGGTCTCCGAAGTGTCGATCGAAAAGAAGATCGCAGGATCTCCATGCAGGTCGTAGACGAATGTGTTCTTGCTCGCCTTTATCAGCGGGTAGACGGTCGCCCGTAGCCGCGCGCCCGCGGGAAGGTAGGCTGCCGCCATGGCTCCCGCCGTGGATGGATCGAGGGCGGACCACTCTCCTACCTTGGCGCGCAAGGGCTCGAGTTGATCGCGTAGGTCCGCGGACTGGACGAAGTTCCTAAAGGCCGCCTTGTCCACCGGATATCCGATGCCTCGTTGTCGTTCCGTCCATCGGAGATACGCTGGACTCGTCTCAAGGCGCTGCCAGTCGTCGGCACCTATGTGGCCGCCTCGCATGGATGCATCCGCGAGCGCCAGCACGGCTTGGGCCTGACCGTCATCGACCTTCAAGTGCAGCAGTCCCGCCTGCGACTCTGCTCCAAGCAGTGCTTCGAGATCGGAAAGGAAATCGAAGCCATAGAAGGCCTCCAGCACCCTGCCGCGCCGCCGAAGCTCGGCCTGGTAGGCCGGGTCACGATAGATTGCAGGATCAGGATCGACGCCATCGTCGCTGTCCTGCAGCACGAGCAATGCATCGACAGTCTCGGCAATGCTTCGCCACGGCAAATCGCGTATGGGCATCCACATTTTCTCGCCATCGCGCGTGACCTGTACGGCGGTGCGCGGCGAGATCAGGACCGAGAACGAGCGCTGCGCTGATGGAAGGTCGCGGACGCGCACCAGGTGCGGTGTCGCGCCCGCATCGATGCCAAGTTCGGTGGCCGCCGTCGCGCTGACGGGAGTGACCGTGCTGACCGTGCCTGGGAACTTCGCTTCCACTCGTTCCACCAGCGTCTGCGGCCGGTCTTCTGGCTGATGGCGATAGGTGTGAGCAGAGCCGACGATGATCAGTGCGCGCCTGTCCTGCGCCAGTACGTGCTTTTGCAGCACGTTCGCGAAATGGTCGTCCCGCTCGGAGTAAGGCTCGTACTGGACCGGCGTCCGTACCATGGACCAGTCGATTGGCGGATCGCCGAGCAGCACCCGCACGCTGTGGTCGCAATACCCCAGGGCATTCATGTCGCGGACAGTGGACAGCAACTGGGCATAAACCGGCGAGTCCCACACCAGCCACTGCGTGGTGTCGCGCCACACGCGCCGCAATGATTCGGCAGGGATGTCCTCTCCGATGACGTAACGGTCGACCAGTTCCTGATGTCGCGCATTGCCAAACTCGACGACGACATCATCCAGCGCGCAGAACAGCATCGGATCCTGCAGCAGTCGATTTACCTGGACATGCCACTCGCGATCGCGATGGCGCTCGCCAAGTACCAGCAGCGGCCGTTCCGACAGCAGTCCGACCAGCGATCTGGAAACCTGCGATGGGGCACGCGGGGGCACGGAAGCGCAGGCGCTTATCACAACGACGATCAGTGCCAACACACAGATGCGTTTCATGCAGGCGACCCTCGCTCCGCCGCCGCCTTCAGGTCGCGTGCGAACTGGCCGAAGGACTCATCGAAAGACGGGATCATTCGTTCGAACAGTGGGAACAGCGGCCCCCCGATGGTTTCCGACATCGTGAAGCAGGTACCGCCCCGTGCATTCGCTTTCAGGTCGAACACCCGTGTGCCCATGGCATCACCCCAGCACAGGCGCGATGACCCCTCGAACACCTTCACCTTCAGCTTGAACGTCCGGGTCGGCGCCAGCGACGAACGCAGGCGGATTCGTTCGCCCAGGGCGATGCGACCCGAGAGTTCAAGCACGGTGGAGTTCCAGGAGGGGTAGCTGTCTGAATCCACCAGCAATCCCCAGATTTTTTCTGCAGGTGCATCGATATCGATGGCGACTCTGGTCCGCCGGCTGAAGAACTGCTTGACGGTATTGGCTTGACCGGTGGCCATCGGACTACTCATCTGGTTTTCCTTCCATCACACGGATGGCCCTGATCGCGGTGGGGTGGCCGGGATTGATTTCAAGCACCCGCCGATAAGTTGCCAGTGCAAGTTCGGATTGATCGTTTGCGAGATAGGCCTCGCCAAGGCTGTCGTGCGCGTTCGCCGAGTCCGGGTGCAGAAGCGTATTCAGTCGGAACACCGCGATCGCGTCGGCGACCCTGCCTGCCCCCAGCAGGTTGTATCCCATGCGGTTGGTCTCACCTTCGCTCGGCGCCGATGCGCCCTCCGTCGATGCGCGGTTCTGCGCAATGGCAGCCTCGGGACCCAATGCGATGGCCTGCTTGAACCACGGCAGGTTCGAGTGGACCTCGGGAAGCGCATCGAAGCCAAGCATCGCGTTGCCGAGGGCATTGAACAAACTGGCCGCCGGGAACGGGCTGTGATTGCCCAGGACCACGATTGAAACATCGTGGTCGAGGAAACGACCGAACGCCGATTCGTACCCCGGGGCGCTGCCGCCGTGCATCACCACCCTCCCCCGCCGCGGCTCAAGCCCACTGCTGTCGGAGACCTTGTATTCCCAGGTCACTAGGCCGTGCGAGCGGTTCTTCGCGGCTTCGGTCAGATACAGCCCGCGAGTCTCAGCGGAAAATCCGGGATGGCTTTCCATCGCGTCGAGGAAACGGATCATGTCGCCCGCGGTGGACGTGAGCGAGCCCGCGCCGAGCACATGCGATTTGTCTTCCAGGCTCGCGTCCGCGAGTCCATCCGGAAGCAGGAAGTAGCCACTTGCCAGGTGGGGCAAGGGCCGGAGTGACGGCTCGTTGAACGTTTCGCCGAGGGACATCGGATCGAGCACGAGCGTGCGGAGTGATACCTCGTAGGGCTGCCCGGTCGCGGCCTCGATCGCCGCCGCAAGCAGCGAATACCCCATGTTGGAATACGCGTAGTCCGTGCCGGGTTCGAACGCCAGCGTCGAGCGCGCCGCGATTCCGGCGATCTCCGCGAGCGTGAAGCGCGACGTGATGCCCTTGTCCGACAGGTCAGTCGGGTCGCGCGCAAGGCCGGAACGATGCAGGAGCAGATGCCGGATGGTGATGCGCGGGTCCTGGCCGGGAACGAGGTGGCTGATCGGGCTGTCAAGGTCCAGCCGTTGCTCCTGATGCAGCTTGAGCACCGCGAGCGCGGTGAATGCCTTCGTCATCGAGGCGATGCGATAGCGGGTGTCGGGGGCATTGGGGATTCTCCACCCCTCATCAGCCATCCCATGCGATCGGGAAAACTCGACTCGGCCGCGATGTGAAACCACCACCGTGCCACTGAACGCGTGCTCCTTGACATAGGCGTCGAGCGTGCGCGTCAGGCGCGCAGCAAGAAATTCTGCAGGCGCGTCGCCCTGCGCGAGGGGCTTCGAGGCTCCTTCCCCGCTGACGGGTGCGCGGGACCTGGATTCCCTCGGTGCCTGGCTGGCGCCAACTGCGCTGACGGACGGATCCGATCCGACCAGCAGGAGCAGGATGGCCGTGCGTGTCATACGGCTCACCACGTGATGCCACTGCGCGCGCGATTCCCGCATCCGCCTGCCTCGGCTTTCACTGTACTGAGGGAGGCTGCAGGCGCAGCAACAGGCCTACCGCCGCGATCAGCAGCAGCGCGTTGCCAATGTCCGAGTACATCTCGCTGCGGGCCGTTCCGATCGAGGTCAGTGCGGCGATGTAGGCGAGCAGCCCGAGTGCGAACAACACCAGCGCAGCGCGTTTCATTGGATCAGGCTCCTTGACGGCATGTTGGCGACGAAAGGGCGCGGGGCAAGAGGACGTCGCGCTTCAAGCCCGCTGGGCGATGAGATAGGCATGCTTGTCGCTTGGGCCGTGATCGAACTCGAAATGGCGGCACTGGCAGTTCGCTGCTTCCAGCGTCCTGAGGATCGCGGGGATGCCGGGGGCGGCGTGGTAGAGCGATTGACCGTAGCAGGTTGCGGTGACCTCTTCGGGCTGGTCGACTCCGCCTGTCGAGAAGATGAGCACCCCGCGTGCGGAAAGCGCGTCGCACAACTTCCGGATGACCGCGAGCTGCCGGTCCAGCGGCACGTGCCAGATGCTGTCCCACGCAGAGATGAAGTCGTACGGGCGAGGGATTTCCCAGGTGCAAATGTCCACCTGGTGAAAAGTCGCTGCCGGATTGTGCTGGCGGGCGCGCCGAAGCATCTCCGCGGACAGATCCAGGGCGGTGACCTCGAAGCCGTGCTGCAGCAGCAGGGAGACGATGCGTCCGTTCGGGCCACAGCCCACGTCCAACGCCGAACCGTCGGTCGACGCGAACGCTAGCGCGCGCTGGTGCTGCGCCATTCCGTTCGAGTGATCGAAGCCGGGATGGTCCCAGTGTTCGGCAATCTTGTCGTACACGGCGGCCGTAAGCCATGGACTCACCATGCTAGACGTCAGAATGTCCGGTGTTCACTCAAGCGCGAGGCTCGGCCTGGGTGATCTGATACACCGGGTATCGCGCGAGCAAGGCACTGCCATGGATAAAAACACTGCGCTAATCGTTGTCGTCCGGCGAGACCACATTTCCCTTTTCATCGATATAGCAGGTGCCCGGGGCACCACAGATTGCGCCAGTAAGATCGACGATGAAAATTACGCGCGAGGCGTACGCCGAGGACGCAAAGAGAGCGCCGCACAAAAGCAGGATTAAGGTCGATTTGCGTGGTTTACTGGACATCGATATAGGCCCTCGTTCCGTTCAACTATGTTGCCAATCGGTTGGGATGTTGGGTGCGCAAGAGGTTGGCACCGTCAGATGACATTAGCAGCAGCTCGTGACCCTGTGCCTGCATCCCGTCACGTGGATTCCGGTGTTTGTCACTTCGCGTCATCGACTGCTTGCCCGCATCGACGAGGGACGCCTGGGCGAGAAAGACGAGGCCGAGCAGCAGTCGGCCTATCAAGTGCTTTCGCCTCAGGCAACGCCTCGTGACATCTGCTCGCGAACCGCAGCCACATGGCGCAGGCTCACCGGTACGCAGGCGCCACAGCGAAGCTTGGCCAGGTAGGACCCATCCGAGACCACCTGCAGTTCGCGCAATTGCTCGCGACGAACGATGGCCGTTCGGTGCGTGCGCAGGAACTCCGCGGGGTCCAGGCGCGGTTCCAGCCTGGACAGGGGAATTCGATGGAGCACGCTACGACTGCCGACCTGCAACTCGACGTAGTTGCCCGCGGATGCCACCCAGTCCACGTCGGCCAGGTCGATCACCTCGAGCTTGCCGACGGAGCGCACGCTGAAGCGCCTGAGGAACGGCAAGTGCCGGCCGGCCTCACTGTCTGCCGCATCCTCCATGCAGGCACGCACGGCGGCGGCATAGCCACTGCGTTGCTGCAGTCCCAGCAGGGCCTCGGCCCGGCGCAGGGTCTGCGCCAGGCGTTCGTCGTCCAGCGGCTTGAGCAGGTAGTCCAATGCGTGGACGTCGAAGGCGTCGATGGCGTAGTGGCTGTGGGCGGTGACAAACACCAGCAAGGGCGGGTCCGGCATCGCGCACAACAGGCGCGCAAGGTCGAGTCCGGACTGCACCGGCATCTGCACGTCGATGAACACCACATCGACTGCCTGGCGCTCCAGCAGGGACAGCGCCGACAACGCACTGTCACATTCGGCAACGATCTGCCAACCCGTGAAGGGCGCCAGGGCCATGCGTAGGTTGGCGCGCCCGGGGGCCTCGTCGTCCACGATGGCGACGCGTACGGCCGGGGGCTCGCCGCCTCCCTCCGCGGACTGTGCAGCCTCGTCCGGGCTATTCGCCTGCATGACGGGGAATCCGCAGTTCGACGACGAAACGGCCATCCACGGCGCGGGTGGAAAGCAGGGCGCGGTCCCCATACACCAGCGCAAGGCGGCCGCGGGTATTGCGCAGGCCGATGCCCGTGCCACCGTTGCTGCCGGGCCCAGCATGGATCGGATTACTCAGGGTGATGCCGATCACCTGTTCGCCGGCATCGATGACCATGCGGATGTCGGAACGCCCGCCACCCGCCTCCAGGTCGTGCCGCAATCCATTCTCCACCAGCGGCTGAATCATGAATGGCGGGCAGTCGACCTTGCGCAGCGAGTCATCGACGCCTTGCACACTCCACTGCAAGCTATCGCCGTAGCGGATCTTCTGCAGGCTGATGTAGTCCTGGGCGAAGGTAACTTCGTCGGCCAGGGTAGTCCAGTCCCGGTCGCTGGCCGCGATCGCATAGCGAAGCAGCTCGCTCAATTTCTGGATCGCGGACAACGCCTTCGACTGTTCGCCGCCTCGCACCAGGGCGCTGATTGCATTCAGCGCATTGAAGAGGAAATGCGGCTCAAGCTGGCCCTTCAGCGCAACCATCTTCGCCTCTTCCACTTGCAGGCGCAGCGACAGGTTTTCCGCCTGGATCTGCCGTCTCACACGCTCGTCGCGAAGTGCGCGCTGGAAGACCACCAGCGCATAGATGAACGCGAAGCCGCCCAGGAAGAGCACGTAATCGATGAAGACGAACATCGCCGGATGCCGGGATAGCTGCGTGGCGAAGTCCGAAAGGGGTAGACCCCGGTCGAGCATCCCGAGCAGCACCAGGTACATCTCGTACGGCACCATGAAGCCGACCGACGCCACCGCCAGGATCGCCGCGAACACCGACGGCCGGGTAAGCGTGAGGGATGTCTTGCTCAGCCACAGGTACGACACGTAGCTGAATAGCACCCAAGGCAGGTAGAGCCGCGAGGTCTCCAGCAAGACAAGAAGCAGATCCGGGCGGGAACCCGCGCGGGCCATGTCGTTGTACGAAGCCAAGGACTGGAATAGGCAAACAGCGGTCCAGGCGAGCGCTGAAACGGCCAGCACCCGACCACGACCCCTGGCCGCTGTGCCAGCGGCAGACAGGCCCGCCGCCGGCATCGTTGCCGGCGGAGTGTGGGTCACAGCATGAATGGTAGCCATGGTTGAATCATAGGCCCCGTCAGGGGCCGCCGCCTTCCCGTTGCTCACATCGCGGCGGCTTTTCGTCCCTCGGTGCTCGCTCGTCGTCCCACTCACGTCCTGCCGGGCACGACTCGTCCCACCAAGCTTGTCCCCCGGCGGCCGCGCGGGAACCATGCTGGTTTCAGCCACTGGAGTCGCCCGTGCTTCGCAAGAATCTACTCGCTTCCCTTCTGGTCGCGGCTCTCGCGGCCAGCACTTCGACACTAGCCGATCCCGAGGGGCCGGCCGTGCGCATCCACCGCTACGCCACGACCGACCACAGCTGGGGCGTCAACGCCTACTGGCTGGAGTCCGACCAGGGCATCGTGCTGGTGGACGCATTGCTACTCGGCTCGGACGTGCGTCCACTTATCGGCGCGATCCGCAGCACGGGCAAACCCCTGGCGGGCATCCTTATCACCCATCCACATGTGGACCATTTTGGTGGAGTGCCGCTTCTGCGCGAGGCGTTCGGCCCGGTGCCCGTCTACTCGACTGGAGAGACGGCTACGCGCATCGAACGCGTCCTGAGCCAGGCCCGGGCAGGCGCGTGGTCCAAGCCCTTTGGCGATGAGTTTCCGACTGTTGCGGTGGTCCCGGACCACCAACCAGCTTCGGGCGAGGAGTTCAGCCTGGCGGGCATGCGGTTCCGCTTCCGGGACCTGGGCCCGATGGAGGCGGGAGACAACGCCGTGGTGGAGAACCTGGACACCGGCGCGCTATTCACGGGCGATGCCACGGTGTTCCGCGCAATGGTCTTCGTCGGCGAAGGTCGTTCCTGCCGGGTGCTGAAGGGACTGGCCGTGCTCGGGCGGGACTATCCGGCGTCGACCATCGCCTATTCGGGCCACTACGACCCGGCACCGCTGCACACAGTGCTTGAAGGCAACATCGCGCAAGTGCGCGCGATGCGGAAGTTGATGGCCGAATCCCTAGCCGCTAGCGATAGCCGTGCGGCCGATGGGGCCCTGAAGGAAACCGTTCGAGCTGACCTCGCCGCCCGCATGGCGAACTTGCTCCAGGGTCACCTCACCTACGGGTTCGGTGCCCAGGTTGCGGCCTACGAACTCAACATGCCTGGGCTGGAGTCGGAGTTGGCAAAGGAATCCTCGACAGGCGAGGCCTGCCAGGACTAGTCGACCAGGGTACCGAGATCGTTCTCCAGCGAGACCGACTCCCAGGCGAAAAGCAGCCCCGTCGTGGGGTTCGTGGAAAAGTCCACGGCGACGGGGCCGGAAAGTGGGACTCGAGTGCCGGGCGAATCTTTGCACCTGTGAGATGAGCACGTCTCAGCGCTTAGGAAACGCCATTCCAAACCCTCGAGCCTTCGGCGGAGGCAACTGGATTTTTGAACGAATGGCGCGCGATCAGACCGGCAGCCGCAAGTTGATGGCCGACGCACTGGCCGATCCAGCCAATCGGGATGCAGAAGGCGGGCTGAAGGAATCGGTGAGATCGGACCTAACCGCACGCGCGGCAAGATTGCTGGCGGACCAACCGACTTACGGCTTCGGCGCCCAAGCCGCTGCCTCGGATCTCAGCCTTCCAGGGCTGGAAGGTGAAATGCGCCTGGAGCTGAAGGACGGCAAAGGCTGCTCCATCCAGGAGTAGTCATCCCGCCAGTGTTGGCGTCGGTACCGCCGCCAGGCGCTTGCGAAACAGTACGCGGTGCTGCCCGGGCCCGGCGTAGTCTGCAAACACGGCGATGCCGTGGGCGAACCCTCCCCCATCAACCACCTCGAATCCGATCTGGCGGTGAAAGGCAATCAGGGAACTGCTGACGGGCGAAGCGATGGAATGTACCTCGGTGCAACCCATCGACCCGGCAAGGTCGAAGAAGTGTGAAAACAGGGTTCGCCCGAGTCCCCGCCGGCGGCATGCCCGCGAGATGGAAACGTAGTGGATGTAGGCGATCTCTGCAGAAGTCTGCGATCTGAAACCAACCAATACCCCTACCGGCTGCGTATCTTCCAGCAGCAGCAGGCTGGTGTCGGCGAAGTGCTGCAGGAAGGAGCGTGGCAGCGCCACGCCCAGGAAACGACCGCCCGACCAGGCATCGACGCGCTCGGCAACCATGGGGTAATCGTCAGGTTGCATCCGCCGGACCGACACCCGTTCGGGATGTGGCCCGGGACGAGAACCAGGGCGCATCCGACCGGTGGCAGGAACCATCTGGACGGCGTTCAACATGGGTCACTTCCTCCAACCCGTCTTCGAGCCCGAAACAAAAAGCAGCCCCGTCGTGGGGTTCGTGGAAAAGTCCACGGCGACGGGGCCGGAAGGGGGACTCGGGCGCCGGGCGTGTCGCCCGGCGCCCACCTGCATCAGAAGTCGTACTGGACCATGAAGCGGAAGGACCTCGGCGCCTGGAACGCCGTTGGCGTGCGATAGGTCGTAGAGGTGATCGGCTGGCCGACGCCGTTCTCGCCAAGCTCGGAGACCTCGGTCACGGCATGCTCGTTGAAAACATTGAACACGTCCGCCTTCAGGGTCAGGTGACCGTCAGCCCAATTGGGCTGGTAGGACAGGTTCAAGTCGACGGTGCGACTCCAGTCGGTTCGACCAACGCTGCCGCGCGGCACGATCGTAGTGCCGTTGTCGTAGCGGGTAAGCGGCCCGCGGAACGTGTCCACCCAATCACCCTCCTGGCCGCAGGAGAAGTAGCCCGCACCGTAGCCCGGATCATTACCCAGCACACCGAGGCAACTGATCGGGCGGCCGGATTGAATGAGAAGGTTGGCGCCGATCGCCCATTCGTCGGTGATCTCGTAGTTGCCGAACAGCTTGAAGCTGTGGCGACGATCGTTCGGCAGGTAGCCGAGCGAACCCAGGGTGAGCTCCGGATAGTCGAAGTCCGTGGTCTGGTTGGTATCGGTCTGGCCGTTGTCGGACTTCACGCCGCCTTCGGTGTTGCCGTAGCTCTTGGACCACGTGTAGGAGCCCTGGAGGAAGAACTTGTCCCAGCTGCCCTCGACGAAGAACTCCAATGCCTTGTAGGTCCGCTCCACGTCCGGACCGAGGGTATCGGCGTCGAGTTGCACGGTCTCCAGCGTGCCGTCCCCATCCACGTCGACGAGAAACGTCGCGTCGCTGCCCGGATTGTAGAGGTGGCAGAAGGCAAAGCCCGGCGTATACGGGTTGTAGGGCAAGCCATTGTCGTGGGCGTACGCATAGATCGGTCGGTAATCGCACTGATCGTCAATGGCCGACTTCAGGTCGCGGTAGATACCACGCACGCCACCCGTGAGGTTATCTGTCAACTTGCCCTGGACACCGAAGATAAACTCGTCCTGGTACATCGGCTTTAGATTCTGGTCAGCGATGGTACTGGCGTCCTTGGTAACGCCGAACTCGTTGTTCAGATAGCGCAGCGAACCGCAACCACTCACTCCCGTCGGTGCGCCGGTGATGGGATCCACGCCCGTGTAGCGACAGGTCTGGGTGTCGAACAGCGAGGCGCTGGCGCCGCGTACTGCCACCGTGGCGGACAGCGGCAACGCGTATCGTCCTGCGTTGCCATAGACCTTCAGGCTCGAATCGCCATTGACATCCCAGGAAAAGCCGAGACGCGGGCCGAACTGGTTCTTGATCTCGACAATCTTGCCGCCATCGCCGTTGATGTTCTCGAAGTTGTCCCAGCGAAGGCCGACGTAGCCCAGGAAATTGTCCGTGACCTGCCAGCGGTCCTCGATGTAGTACGCGCTTGAGTTCACTTGTACTTCGGCGCCGGTCATGAAATGCCGGCGAGTCACGCGCAAGGTGCTCGGGCTGCTCGGGGTGCCGGTATAGATGTATCGGATGCCGCCCTCGTAGGTAGTGGCGTCGAAGCTGGTGAAGTCGTCGAGGTCGATGCCGAAGCGAAGACTGTGGTCGCCCAGCTGCCAGTCGGCGTCAATGCGGAACTGCTCGCGCTCATCGACTGCAGCAAGACTACCAATGGCGCTAAGGAACCCGCAGCCGCGGATCGGGGCCACGGTACCCTGGGCCACACCGACGCGCGAGTCGATGACGTCCGGGCAGCCGAGCGACGGGTTGTTGAAGTCGCCGACCACGCCGTTGTACGACTCGGTCACACCACCGGCAGTCACGCCATAGTTTTTGCGCTTGGACTCGGCCTGGCCGTACAGAGCCGAAAGTGTGAAGTTGTCAGTCAGGTAGCCCGTGTATTTGAGTGCCTTGCCGACGCCGCCGGTCTCGGTGAAGCTGGTTCCGAGCAACGCGCCCCGCCCCAGGCCATTGCTGCCAGGCAGACTGCTATAAACGTCGAACTCGTTCTTGTTCGTGTCATTGAAGGCCGTGAGTTCGAGCAGGTGGTCGTCGCTGATGTTCCAGTCGAGCTTCACCAGCCAGGTCGGGTCGCGGTCGGAGCTGGAAATGTTGGTGACGGACTGCGTGGTGCCATACACCTCGTTGCCGGTGCGACGACCATACTGCAGCAAGGCGTAGCCGAACAGGCGATCCTTCACCAGGGCGCCGCTGGCCCAGACGGCCGCAGAAGTCTGCGTCCCCGCCTCGTCCTGGCTGTTGTCAGCACGCAGCGCAACCGGATCAATTGCACCCGTGCTCACGTTATAGCCGCCGTTCAAGTAGACGTTCGGGTTGCTGCCGCGCAGGGACTGTGGCGTCAAGAAGAGGTTTGCGCCAGCCTTGAAATCATTGGAGCCACGCTTGGTGACGACGTTGATGATGCCGCCTGTGGCGCGACCGAACTCGGCGCCATAGCCGCCAGTCTTCACCTGCTGCTCGGCGATCGCCTCGAACGGGATCTGGGCGAAATTGATGCTCTGGAACGAGTTGGAAATGTTGAAGCCGTTGACGAAGTACTGGTTTTCGGAAACAGCACCGCCGCCGAAGGAAGCGAGGTTGCCGAATGCGGCGTCCCCCTTCACGGTACCCGGGGCCAACAAGGCCACGGCGGTAATGTCGCGCGGCACCGGGATCTTGGCGATTTGCTCGGCGGTCAGGATGGTGGTGGATTCGACTGAAGCCACGTCGATGGCATTGATCTGCGCACCACGGACTTGCACCACGTCCAGAGTGGTAGTGCCCTCGGCGGTACCGCCGATAGTCACGGTTACGGTGCGGGACTTGCCGCCGGAAGTAACCGTGTAGCTTCCGGTGGGAAGCGAGCCGATGCGGTAGCTCCCGTCCGCGCCGGCGGTGATTTCACGGCGAAAACCCGTCGCCGGATTTTCCACCACTACCGCGGCGCCGGCATCCGTCGTGCCGGCGATCGATCCGGTCGAGTTGGATTGCGCCTGGACCTGGCCCGCCAGGCCCATGGTGAGCGCAAGTGCGAGAGCGCTCTTGCGCAACTGGTTGCTTCTGATTTCTTTCATTTGCGGCGATCTCCGTCACGTTAAGGTGATTCGAGGCGCCACGCTAAGGGAGTGTTAATTGGCCGACAAACGTCGTGTGACGAAGTTGTAGGCCTGTGTGACGAAAGCTAGCAATCGCTTAACAATTGACTGCCGCCAACTCGGGAAGGCGCCAGTCGATAGGGGCCAGCTGGCGCCCGGCCAACCAGCGGTTGGCCGCCGAGAAGTGGCCGCAGCCGATGAAACCCCGGTGGGCAGACAGGGGCGAGGGATGCGGGGCCCGCAGCACGCAGTGGCGGCGGGCATCGATGATCTTGCCCTTGGCCTGGGCGTAGCTGCCCCAGAGCATGAAGACCAGGCCGTCCTTTTCCCGGTCCAGGGTCTGCACCACGTGGTCGGTGAAGCCCTCCCAGCCCCGGCCCTGGTGCGACCCGGCCTGCCCGGCCTCCACGGTCAGCACCGCATTCAACAACAGCACGCCCTGCTTCGCCCAGGACTCCAGGCAGCCATGCCGGGGCCTGGCGAAGCCAAGGTCGCGCTCGATTTCCTTGAAGATGTTCAGCAGCGACGGCGGGATGTCCACGCCCGGCGGCACCGAGAAGGACAGGCCGTGCGCCTGGCCGGGGCCGTGGTACGGGTCCTGGCCGAGGATCACCACCTTCGCCTGGTCGAAGGGCGTGGCGTCGAGCGCGGCAAAGATGCGGTTGCCGGGCGGGTAGATGCGCTTGCCCCTGGCCTTTTCCTCGCGAAGGAATTCGGCGAGCGCCTGCATCGGCGGGGCCAGCAGGTAGTCGCCGACCTTGTCGCGCCAGGACGGATCCAGGTTGATCTGCGCGGCCGGCACTCAGCCAGGCTTACGCGGCGCCGCGCTTGCGCGCGGGGACACCGACTTTTTCGCGCATCAGCCGGCCGACCCGAAGCTGGAACAGCAGCTTGGTCACCAGCAGGCGTTCTTCGATGGGCTTCTGCACCAGGTCGTTGGCACCGGCGCGCAACAGGTCGGTCTGGTTGGCGGGATTGGCGTCGCCAGTCATCACCAGCACGGGCAGCAGGCCCTTCGGATAACCGAAGGTATTGCGGATGGACTGCACCAGGTCTTTGCCGGTGAGGTCGCCTTTCAGGTACACGTCGGTCAGCACCACGTCGGGGCCGGGGATGCGCTGCTGCGCCTTCATCGTTTCCAGGTGCGCGACGGCGTCTTCGACGCAAGTGCAATGGATGACCTGCAGGCCGTGTTTTTCCAGCATGCGCCGGGTCGCCAATGCGACGACGCGGCTGTCTTCCACGTACAACACTTCGCCGCCCGGTTCCGATTCGGGCGCCACGTAGCCCTTGATGAAGGCAGCCAACGCGTTGAAGCCGAGCGACTTGTCGAAATAGTCGGTGACGATGTCGTTGAAGCTGCGGCTTTCCAGGCGTTCCTGCACGTCGCCGGAAACAACAATAATGGGGATGTAGGCCTGCGGCGTGTGCTCACGCAGGTAACGCGCCAGCGCGAGGCCGTCCATGTCGGGCAATCGAAGCGCGGTGGTGACCAGGCTGAAGGCGCCGGTAAGCAACGCGGTCTTGGCTTCCTCGCCGGTCTCGCAACCGATGAACTCCATGCTCGGCAACTGTTGCCGCAGCACGCCCTCGATCATCTTGCGGACAACCTTCGACCCATCCACCACCATGATGCGTGGGGTTGTCGTCTCGGATAGTCGGAAGCCGGGGGTGCTCATCAATACGCTCAAATGTCGGTTGGACGAGTCTGCCTCAGATGGTGACCGCTGGCGAGCCACGCACCCAGCCATCCAAGCATCGTTGTAGTGAACACGATCACAACTACCCACTTCCAACCCGGTCCGGTGAACTGGAAGCGACTGCCGTAGCTGCCCACCAGCGACGCCAGGCTCGGCTGTAATAACGCAGCGGCGATAGCCAGCAGGCCAAGCGCGGCGAGTCCTGCGGCCAGTCCGTACCATGCCCCCAGGTAAATGAACGGCCTGCGAACGAAGCCGTCGGTGGCGCCCAACTGTTGCAGCACCGCGATCTCGTCGCGACGTGCGCCGATCTCCAGGCGCACCGTGTTGCCGACCACCAACAGCACGCCAAGGCTGAGCAACCCGGCTACGACCAGGGTCAGTTGCTTGCCGAATCCGAGCCACGCGGAGAGTCGTTGCCGCCACACGGCGTCGTGTTGCACGAGCTCGATTTCGGGCCGCGTCGTCAGGTCGGCCGCCAGCTTCGCGCCATCATCGTTTGGCTGCACCACCAGCACGGTGGGCAGCGGGTTTTCATCAAGCAATTCCAGCGCGCCGGCCAGGTCGCTCAACTCGCGAAACTCGGCCATGCCCTGTTCCGGCGTCTTCAGCGTCACCGAAGCGACGTCGGTGCGTTCGCGCAGTTGCGCTGCCAACTGTTCGGCGGCCCGCGCATCCACCTCGGCCTTGAGGAACACGCCGATCTCTCGCGACTCGCGCACGCTGCCCGACAATCGCTCGACGTTGGCCAGTGCCAGGGCGAGCCCGAGTGGCAGCGCCATTGCCACGGCCATCACGCCGACGGTCAGCAGGGTAGAGAACGGGCGCTGGAAGAAACGGCCGAGGCTCGACACCAGGGAATACGCGTGTTGCTCGCGCCAGGCGCGGAAGCGCTTGCCGACGCCACCCCGGGTTACCCGGGCGGCGGTGGGGGCGGCGCGGGTGTCGCCTTTGGCGGGCGACCTCATGCCGCCAGGTCCTCGGGCGAGATGTCGTCGGTCAGGCGGCCATGGTCGAGCACCAGCACGCGCTTGCGCAGTCGGCGCACCAGGCCCAGGTCGTGGCTGGCCACCAGCACGGCCGTGCCCTGCGCCTGCATCGCGACGAACAACTGCATGATCTCGGCGGCGAGGGTCGGATCGAGATTGCCGGTGGGTTCGTCGGCCAGCAACACCAGCGGTTGCGCCACCATCGCCCGGGCGATGCCGACACGCTGTTGTTCACCGGTGGAAAGTTCGAACGGCCTCGCACGTTCACGCGCGCCCAGCCCCACCTTGTCGAGCATGGAGCGCACGCGCTTGCCGATTTCAGGCGACGGCGTGCCGCTGATCAACAGGGGCAGCGCGACGTTTTCGAAGACGGTGCGCTCGAGGATCAGGCGATGGTCCTGGTGCACCACGCCGACCTGGCGACGATGCATCGCCACCTGCCGACCGCGCACTTTCGCAAGATTGCGATCCGACACCAGCACGGTGCCGCGCGTGGGCCTTTCGCTGAGATGGATCAGGCGTAGCAGGGTGCTCTTGCCGGCACCCGAATGGCCGGTGATGAATACCATCTCGCCGGCGTCGACCGAAAATCCGACATCGGTCAACGCGGCATGGCCGCCCGGATAGTTCTTGCTGACAGCATCGAAACGCAGCAGTGCCATGCCAACTCCAGCGGATGGATCAGGGCTTGGCGGGAACGACCAGTGACTTGACCTGGCGCGCGAATCGCTTGAAGAAACTTTCCTTCGACACGGTTTGCGCGGGTGCGGGAGCGGCCGGCGCCTGTTTCGCGGCGATGTTCACCGAGGCAGGCGCGGAACCTTCCGGACGCGGGCCGCGTTCGCGACGCGGCCGATCGCCTTCCGCACGCGGTGGGCGCGGCGGTGCATTCGGATCGCGTGGCGGACGCGGGGGACGCGGCGGCGCGTTGGGATCACGCGGCGGACGCGCGGCGCCTTCGGCAGACGACGAGCCGCCGGCATGCGGGCGACGCTCGCCCTCAGGACGACGCGGACCACTGGACGAACCGCTGCCACTGCGCGAACCACCGGGGCCGCTGCGCGAGCCACCCGGACCGCCACGGCTGCCGCCGGTTTTCGGGCCGCGGCCGCTGGCCAGTGCTTCGGCGCGGGCTTCGCGGAAAATGTCGGCGATGCTTTCGTTGGCTTCGCCATCGGCGCTGGCCACGTGCGCACGCGGCGTACGTGGAATCGGCGTCAGCAATTCGGCGGTAACGGCTTCCACCGGAATCTTCTGTTCGATGTAGGCCTCGATCTCCGGCAGCGACTGCGCATAGATCTCGCAGGCGAAACTGATCGCGTCGCCTTCCAGGCCCAGGCGCGCGGTACGGCCGATGCGATGCACGTAGTCTTCGGCATCGAAGGGAAGGTCGAAGTTGTACACGTGGCTGACCGCATCGATGTGCAGGCCGCGGGCGGCGACATCGGTGGCCACCAGTATTTCCAGCTCGGCGCGCTGGAACTTCGCGAGCAAGCTCTGGCGCTTCTTCTGCGGCACGTCGCCGGACAACACGCCCACGCGATAACCGGCCTTTTCCAAGGCACGGCCCACGCGCTCGACCCAGGCCTTGGTATTGACGAACACCATGGTGCGGTTGGCGTCGGTGCGCGACAGCAGGCTGATCAGCAACGGCAGCTTTTCTTCGTTGGACGGGAAGTACACGACCTGGCGCACGCGCGAGGCGGTGATGGTCTCGGTTTCGACGATGACTTTTTCCGGCTCGTTCATGTGCTCATACGCCAGCTCGAGCACGCGATGGCTGAGGGTGGCGGAGAACATCAGGGTCTGGCGCTCTTCGCGGCGCGGCAGCTTGCGCAGCAGGAAGCGCAGGTCCTTGATGAAGCCCAGGTCGAACATGCGGTCGGCTTCATCGAGGATGCAGACTTCGCAGGCGTGCAGGTGCACGACGCCTTGGCGCACATAGTCGATCAGGCGGCCCGGGGTGGCGATGATGACGTCGCAACCCTGGGTCAGCTGGGCGCGCTGCTTGTCGTAATCGACGCCGCCGTAGATCAGCGCGAATTTCAGGCCGAGGCCGGCGCAGAATTTTTCGGCGTCCTTGTGGATCTGGATGGCGAGTTCGCGAGTCGGCGCCAGGATCATGGCGCGCGGGTCGGCCGGACCGCGGTTGGCGAGCGCCGGACGGGTCATCAGGCGCTGGACCAAGGTGATCAGGAAGGCGAGGGTCTTGCCGGTGCCGGTCTGGGCCTGGCCGGCGACATCGCGCCCGGTCAGGGAGATCGGCAGGGTCAGCGCCTGAATGGGAGTACAGCGGGTGAAACCGGCGGATTCCAGGCCGGCGAGCATGGCCGGATGCAGGTCAAAGCTGGAAAAAGCGATATCAGTCAGGGGTTTATCAGACATTTTGTCGGTCATGGGGTCTCTTGTCCGCGGTCTGGCCGCGCTTGCGCGTCTTGCCCGGGGGTCGCAAACTGCGCCGGTGCTTCGGGCTGGTTGCCGGGTTGTCTTCGGCAGGGTCAGCCCCCAGTTTACCGTAATCCGCGGCCTTCCCGGCCCCGCGCATCATTAGACAAATCAGGAGTTTGCCCGTGAGTGACCAGGTGCTGCATGTTGGCGACGACGACTTTGACGCCCAGGTGTTGAAGTCCGATACCCCGGTCCTGGTGGACTTCTGGGCCGAGTGGTGCGGGCCGTGCAAGATGATCGGGCCGATGGTCGACGAACTGGCCGGCACCTACGCGGGCCGCGTAAAGGTCGTGAAGATCAATATCGACAACAACCCGAAAATCCCGCGCCAGTACGCGGTGCGCGGCATCCCGACCCTGATGATGTTCAAGAACGGCGCCGTGCATTCGACCCAGGTCGGTGCGGTCGGCAAGTCGCAGCTGACTTCGTTCGTCGACAAGGCGGTCTGATCTCCCCTGCTTTGTGTGGGAGCAGCTTTTGTGGGAGCGGCCTTGGCCGCGACTCCTGACCCGGCGAGAGTCATCGCGGCCAAGGCCGCTCCCACAACCATCGACTGAACTGAACCAATGCGCACCGCCCCGCTTGTGAATTGCCGGCCGGCAGTGTTAGCGTAGTCGCCAGCCAGGTGCCCCGCGCACCGCTCTATCTGCAACATCCCTCTTCCCCTCACTCGCATTCGCGAGGAACTCCGTGTCCGAAAACGAAACTGAAACCGGCAGCCTTGCCGAGAAACGTCCGCGCAAGCCGCGTGCTCCCAATAAACCCCGCGGCGACGCCGCAGACGCTCCTGCTTCCGCACCGGCTGCTTCGGTGGCCGAGCGTGCGCCTGAAGCTCGCGCAGAACGTGCCCCGGCACCCGAGCGCGCAGCGCCCGCCGCCGAGCGGCAGCCCGAATCGCGTCCCGCCGATGGCAACAACGGCAACCAGGGCCGCGATGACGGTGGGCAAGCCCCGCAGGCAGATGCCGGCCAGGCGGCGAATCGCAATCCGGGCGGCGCCGACAACAGCGAGCCACGCGATGGCGGCCAGAACGCCGGCCAAAACCCGAATCAAAACCAGAACCAGGGCGGCGAAGGCGACTTCCAGAGCCGCAACCGGCATCGCCGCGACCGTTTCCGCGATCGCGACCGCAATCGCGGTGGCGGTGGTGGTGGCGGTGGACGTCCCGATGACGGTGGCGAACAAGGCGAGCGCGACAACCGCCCGCCGCAGGGTTTCCAGCAGCCGCAGCTGCCGCCGGATTTCCCCAGCTACACGCTGACCGAACTCAAGCGCATGCCCGCGCACAAACTGCTGGAAATGGCGGAAACGCTGGGCCTGCATGAAGGCGTGGCGCGCATGCGCAAGCAGGACGTCACCTTCGCATTGCTGAAGGTGCTGACCCGCCACCCGAACGGCGTTGCCGGCGACGGCGTGCTGGAAATCCTGCCCGACGGTTATGGCTTCCTTCGTTCCGCCGACGCCAGTTACCTGGCCGGCCCCGACGATGTCTACATTTCGCCGAGCCAGATCCGCCGCTTCAACCTGCGCACCGGTGATGAAATCTCCGGCCGCATCCGCAGCCCGAAGGATGGCGAGCGCTACGTTGCACTGAACGTGCTCGACACGCTCAACGGCGAACCGCTGGAAGCGTCCAAGGGCAAAGTGCTGTTCGAAAACCTCACCCCCTTGTTCCCGCGCAAGCGCTTCACGCTGGAACGCGGCAACGGATCGAGCGAAGACATCACCGGCCGCATCATGGATCTGATGGCGCCGCAGGGCAAAGGCCAGCGCGCGTTGATCGTGTCGCCGCCGAAAGCCGGCAAGACGATGCTGATGCAGAATGTGGCGCAAGCCATCGTGCACAACCATCCCGACGTGCACCTGATCGTGCTGCTGATCGACGAGCGCCCGGAAGAAGTGACCGACATGCAGCGCACCGTGCGCGGCGAAGTCATTTCCTCCACCTTTGACGAGCCTGCGGCACGCCACGTGCAGGTTGCCGAAATGGTGATCGAGCGCGCCAAGCGCCTGGTCGAACACAAGCGCGATGTCGTGATCCTGCTCGACTCCATCACCCGCCTGGCCCGCGCCTACAACATGGTCGTGCCGAGTTCCGGCAAGGTCCTGTCCGGCGGCGTCGACGCCAACGCCCTGCATCGCCCGAAGCGTTTCTTCGGCGCGGCCCGCAACGTGGAAGAAGGCGGCTCGCTGACGATTATTGCTACCGCCCTCGTGGACACCGGCAGCAAGATGGACGAGGTGATCTACGAAGAGTTCAAGGGCACCGGTAATTCGGAAGTGCACCTGGACCGTCGCATCGCCGAAAAGCGCGTCTATCCGGCCATCAACATCAATCGCTCGGGTACCCGCCGCGAAGAATTGCTGATCGACCCGGACCTGCTGCAGAAGATCTGGATCCTGCGCAAGCTCCTGCATCCGATGGACGAGTTGTCGGCCATGGAATTCCTGCTCGACAAGATGAAGACCACCAAGTCGAACGACGAGTTCTTCAGTTCGATGAAGCGCTGAGTCCCCGGCGCCATGATGAAAAAGCCCCGAATTGCGGGGCTTTTTTTGTTGCGCGCCTAGTTGGTAAACAACGGCTTGAAGGGTGAATCCAGCGCGACCTGCCGGTCCGCCTTGTCACGCAAGCCCATGGCGATCTCGCAGGACTCATTGCGGGCGGCCCTTTGCCGCTGCTGTTCCTTGGCCAGGGCAATGGATTCGGCCTTGGAATTGACCTTGAACTTCTCGCCGGCGACAAATTCAACGGGCAAGGCAAGGCGCGTCACCACTGGCCGGCCGTCCAGTTGCTCGGGCCGATAGCTACCCGACATCAACCACGTTTCGATCGATTGCCGGTACTGCCCCTGGTAGGACTTGCTGCCCCGCTCGAACTGCATGTCGTCGATGACCGCGGTGCCATCGGGCATCACCCGAAACTCGACTTTCACGAGCGCCGAGTCGCCACGCATCAACGGCTTTTGCGGAAACACGGGGAATTTTTGGCCGTCATGGGCCGGACCATTGCCGCGGTACCTGACCGCAAGCCGGTACTGGCCATCCGCCGGCGCGGCGCAGGCATCGATCATCGCGTAGGTAACGCCCGCCACCGGGCGACCTTCGAGTGAGGGCGCAGCGAAGCGCCAACGCCTGGCGGTGGCTTCGATCGCATCGCGCACAGCCGCGGGAAGCGCGGGGTCGGCGCCAACCTTCACCACCTGGCCACTGCTGTCGACATCCAGGCGTGCCTGGGTGCTGAACAACATGAGCTCGGGCTTGTCTGCCGGGTTTGCGCCGGCGGTGCCCGCAACGAGCACAGCTGCCAGCACGGCGACGGCCAGCAAACGACGTCTCGAACGATACATGATGTTCTCCTTGGGCAGTGGAGCAGCCTATAACAGCGGCGCGCCCACCACATTTGACTTGAGTGCGACTGCGCTAGTCAGCGGAATGATTTCGCCTTGTGCTACGTCCGAAACGCCGATGTGCTGGGCGCCTTCATCCTGCTGCTGCCAGCTGATTGGCCGCATGGGCCCGCGGATGAAGGTGTGCCACTTGCCATCCACCTCGACTTCCCCCGGCTTGTGGTCGCTGCCCCCGAACACCACCGGCACGATGACCGTTCGTTCCGCGCCAGGCATGCGCGCGCGCTCCGGGGTGATATTGAAGTTCCAACCTTTCGCAGCGAAGATCGAGGCAGCTTCGAACGCCCGCAAGGCCTGTTTCATCAGCCTCGGCTGTCCCCGCACATCCACCAGCATGGATTGGGTAACGGCCACCTCTTCCGTCTTGCCCTCCGCGCTGATCATGATCGCCAAAAGCACCGTGCCCCTCACGTTGGCCACGGCAAGCTCCTGCGGATAGTACGGAGGGGAAAGCTTGCGACCGCTCATGGAACCTTCAACTGCCTTGGCATCGTCTGCAAGCACGCCTTCCGTGCCCGGAAACAACACATTGTCGACGTCGATGCGAAATCCCCCCTCCACCGGCCGAGCCGCAAGCATCACTCGCATCTCGGTGCGGATTTCACGCGGCACGCCGTCGATCAGCACAGGCTCGAAAGCCCACTTTCCAATGGCAAGCTCGAGCATGCCCCGCAACTCGTCGGTGACCTTCGTGGACACCGAGTAGTTGACCACGCCGCCCTTCGGGTCGAGCACGAGGCTGCCATCAACTCGCATGATGACAACCGACTCCAGCTCCGGCCCGACGGAAGCTGCCTGCTTGGCGTTGCACAGCCCCGCGGCCAGGCACAGCAGCAACGACGCGATGAGGGAGCGAACGTGCATGGCTGGAACTTCCCCATTGCTGATTGGATTCAAGTCTAACCGCGCCGCTCCTCGAAAATGGATGGCGCAGGGCATAATCTGCCTTAACGCGGAGACCCCCCATGCACGGACAAGGCAATCTCGAACTCTTCCTGATCTTCCTGATCGCGGCCGTGGTCGCGGTGCCCTTGTTCAGGCGCCTGGGCCTCGGTGCCGTACTCGGTTATCTGGTGGCGGGCGTCGCAATGGGCCCGTTCGGATGGCGCCTGGTGAAAGACCCTGCCAGCGTGCTGACCTTCTCCGAGTTGGGCGTGGTGATGCTGCTGTTCGTTATCGGCCTGGAACTGTCGCCTTCGCGTTTGTGGGTGATGCGTCGCCAGGTGTTCGGCATCGGCGGATTGCAGGTGGCGATTACCGCGCTCGCGATCGGCGCAGCGACGGCGATGATGGGCTTGGGATGGAAGACCAACCTGGTCGTCGGTCTCGGCCTCGCCCTGTCGTCCACCGCAGTGGGCTTGCAGTTGCTGGCCGAGCGCAAGGACCTGACTTCGCGTTACGGGCGCATGGCGTTTGCGATCCTGTTGTTCCAGGATCTGGCCGCCATTCCGCTGCTCGCGCTGATTCCGTTGCTGGGCGAAGCAAAGGCCGCTGCGCAATCGGCGCCGCCGCTGGACGCCGTGGTGCGCGCGGTCGGCATGATCGCCCTCGTGGTTATCGGAGGCCGGCTGCTGCTGCGACAACTCTTTCGCGCCGTCGCCTGGACCAAGATGGGCGAAGTATTCACCGCCACTTCCCTGCTGGTGGTGGTCGGTACGGCCTGGCTGATGCAATGGGGCGGCCTGTCGATGGGCCTGGGCGCGTTCCTGGCCGGCGTGCTGCTGGCCGACTCGGAATTCCGGCACGAACTCGAGGCGCAAATCGAACCCTTCAAGGGCCTGCTGCTCGGTTTGTTCTTCATCGCGGTCGGCATGAGCATCGACCTGAACCGGGTGATGGCCGAGCCGGCGCTGATCGCCGCAGGCGTGGTCGCCTTGCTCGCACTGAAAGGCGTGATCCTGTTCGGCATCGGCATGCGCCCGGGAAAATTGCCCGCGCGTGAGGCGCTTATGCTGGGCTCGGTATTGGCGCTGGGTGGCGAGTTTGCCTTCGTGGTATTCAGCGATGCGTTCCGCGTTGGATTGATCGACGCGGTGTTGCGCGACCGACTGGTAGCCGTCATCGGCCTGAGCATGGCCGCCACGCCCTTGCTGGTGATGGCCGCGTCGAACTGGTTGCAGGAACATCCCGAGAAGAAGGTGGAGCGGGAAGCCGACCCGATCGACCATGAGAATCCGCGCGTCATCATCGCCGGCTTCGGCCGCATGGGACAGATCGTCGGCCGCATGCTGCGCGCGCAGGGCGTGCCGTTCACCGCTCTTGAACACAGCGTCGAACAAGTCGAACAATCGCGCCGCTTCGGCACGATGATTTATTTCGGCGACCCGACCCGCGCCGACCTATTGCGCGCAGCGCATGCCGACCAGGCTGAGGTTTTCGTACTCACCACCGACGATGCCGAAACCACTATTCGCACCGCGCGCCTGCTCAAGCGCCTCTACCCGCATTTGAGGGTGTTTGCCCGCGCGCGCAATCGCCAGCACGCTTTCAAACTGATGGATCTCGGCGTGGAAGTGATCGTGCGCGAGACCTTCCATTCCAGCCTGGACATGGGCCAACAGGTACTGGAAGCCTTGGGCGTGCCGCCGGACGTGGCGGCGGAACGCCGCGAGCGCTTCCGCAAGCACGACGAACAGATGCTGCGCGAACAGCACCTGGTCTATGACGATGAAGCGGCGTTGATCGCCTCGTCGCAGCAGGCGCGGCAGGACCTGGAAAAACTGTTCGAAGCCGACAGGAAATAGCCAGATCGGCGGTTGGCCGATGCGAAGCTCAGCGCGGCTCGCGCAGGAAACGCGCCAGCGACGGCGGGGGCCGCGCCGGCTCGAACTCGGACGCGATGTCCACGTAACCACGCAGCAAAGCCAAGTCGTACGGCGTACGCCCCAGCGAATCGCGCAGGCCGCGGTTGGCGCCTTCGCGCAGCAAGCGCTGCACCACCGACAACAGTCCGTGCATCGCCGCCAGGTGTAGCGCGCAGAGGCCGCGCTGGTCCTGCGCGTCCAGCGATACGCCTTCGTTGAACAGGCGCTCGAGCACGGCCAGCAACACTTCCTCGTCGCAGGCAGCGCCGGCTTCGGCGCGCGCACCCAACACCAGCAGCAGCGGCGTGTGGCCACTGGCGTTGGCGGCATCGGCCGGCAGGTCCGCGAGCAACAACAAATCGAACAAGGCCAGCACGCGCTGCCGGTCGCGTGCGGTGAAGGCATGCAAGGCGGCGCAATGCAGTGCGCTCAATCCCTGCTCGTCCACGGTATCCACCGCCGCGCCCTGGGTAAGCAGGCGACCGGCGATTTCCGGCAAGCCGAGCGCCGCGGCCAGCATCAAGGGCGTCACGCCACCGGGCAAGGCCTGGTCGGGATCGGCACCAGCCTGCAACAGCGATTCGACGACGGGCGCATGGCGCATGCTGATCGCCGCCGACAAGGGCGTCGCACCGGTTCGCGCGCGCGCGCTGGCGTCGGCGCCACGTTCGAGCAGGCGACGGACGATTTCGGCCTGGCCGCCGCCTGCGGCGCGCAACAAGGCGGTGCAACCCTGCGGGTCCATCGAATCGACCGGCAGGCCCAGGTCGAGCAGTCGCTGCACGGCATCGGCATCGCCAGCCATCGCAGCGGCGGGCAAATCCATCGGCAACAGCGGTCGGCCCGGCAAACTCCAGTTGCGCCATTCCAGCCAATAAGTCAGGTCGCTTCGACCGCCCGCCAACGCCATTCCGAGCGCGGTCTGGCCGTCAGGCGATCGCGCCTGCGGCAAGGCGCCGGCGCGGATCAGGGAACGCAATGCATTTTCGCGGCCAAGCGACGCAGCGATATGGATTGCGCCATGGCCGCGCGCGTCACGGACGTTCGGATCAACGCCCTGCGCCAGTAGCGCATCCACCAGCCGCTGCCAGCCGAGCCGGATCGCAGTGACCAGTGGTGCGTCCTGCCCGGCGGCGGCCGCGAAGGCATCGGCGCCGCGCTCGAGCAAGGCCAGCGCAATCTGCTCAGCACCACGTCGGGTCTGCTCGCCACTCAGGCAGGCGCCGAGGAATCGCGACAGTCCGCCGCGTCCGGACACGGCGACGCCGCGTTCCAGCAGGCGAAGCAAGGGCGCGGGGCGGGCCGCGCCACCGTCGAACAGGCGGAATACCACACTGTCGTTTCCGGAACTCGTGCGATCGGCGGGCGCGCCGTGGCGGCACAACCACTCGAAGGCCCACAGGTCTTCTTCCACGGAAAATTCAAGCAGCAATTCGACCAGCACGTCGGGGCCGATGCCACCGCCCAAGGCCAGCGCCGCGCTCGCGGCATCTGGATCGTGTGCCGCCAATGCGTCCTGCAACAGTTGCCGCGGCGTGCGCCCGGCCTCGCCGTCGGCCAGGCCTTCCGCCACGCTGGCCGGCAACACGTAATCGGGATCGAGCACCGATACCTGCGGCCAGCGACCGTGTTCGATGGCGATATCGATCGGCCGCTTGCCATCGGCATCGCGGCGCGATGGGTCCACGCCCATCTGGATCAACTGCCGCAACAGGCCAGGTTCCGCACCGGCGATACAAGCGAGCATCAACGCGTTGCGTTGCTGGCTGTCGACGGCGGCCACATCGGGTTTCGCTGCGGCCAGGCGTTGCACGACTGCGGTATGGCCGTGGCCCGCGGCTTCCAGCAGCGGCGTCAGGCCATGGGCGTCGTGCGCGTTCCGGTCCGCGCCCGAATCGAGCAGGAGAGCGACCACTTCGGCATTGCCGGCGGCGCAGGCCTGCATCAACGCGGTGCGCTGGTCCTGGCCGCGCGCATCCACGCGCGCCTTGTGCCGAAGCAGCAACTGCGCGCCACCCGGGTCGTCGTCGCCGGCGACCGCCGCCAGCAAGGCGGGTTGCCCACCGGCGGGTTCGGGACGCGCGCCATGTTCGATCAGGAAACGCGCCAGTCGCCAATTGCCCGAAGCACAGGCGATGGCAAGCGGGCTGAAGCCTTCGCTGTTCAAAGCATCCACTTGCGCGCCGGCATCGAGCAGCAGCGCCGCCACCGCAGGGTCGGTGCTGCGCGCGGCGTGGTGCAAGGGCGTATTGCCCTCGTTGTCGGCGCTGCGCGCGTCGGCGCCATTGGCCAGCAGCGTCATCACCGCCTCGGGCCGGCCATGCCAGCTGTCGCGCGTGGCGGCGAGCAAGGCAGTGAGGCCGCCGTGGCGATGGTTCAGGTCAACGCCGCGGCCAATCAGCTGGCGCAGCAGGCGCAGGTCACCCTGCAAGGCCGCGAGCATGGGCAGGGTGCGCTGGTCGCGGTCTTCGTCGGCCGGCAGGGCATGCGCGTCGGCACCCGCGTCCAGCGCTTCCAGCGCGGCGTCGATGCGGCCCGCGCGCAAGGCGGCGTAAAGGCGCTCGTCGGGCGTGCCGGCAATGGGTTCGGCGGGCGGGCTCGGTGTTCCCGTCGCTTCTTCGATGGGCAGCGAATCCAGCACCGATGAGCTGGACTGAATCTGGCGATCCGCACGGCGATGGATCTCCATGTGCGCCAGCAGGCTCAGCCCCGGGAACGCGAGCAACAGGGGCATGCGCCACGCCTCGGGCACGACACCCGGCCAGATCAGCGCCAGTCCCAGCGACAGCAGGCCGAACACCAGCGCGGTGATGACCAGCCCGCGACCGGGATCCGCACTGGCCGTCCGCGTTGCCGCTGCCAGCACGCCAGCCAGGCTCTGGCCATGGCGCGCGGCCTGCGCGAAGCTCGGCCACAGGCGCCACAGTCCCAGCACCACGAAGCCCGCACACAGGCTCAGCACCAGCGCCGGCACCAGCGCGCCATTGTCCAGCAGGGCCCGAAGCGGCCAGGCCACGATCAGTGCTTCCAGCCCGAAGGCCAGCAACCACAGGGCCGTGACGGCCACGATGTCGGCGACCAGGGGGCTGCGCGGTTGGCGCAGGTCCCGACTGCCGCGCCAACCGCTCCAGGCCAGCACCATCAGTGGCTGCGCCAGCAGCAGGCCGGCAAGGGCCAGCCGCGAGGCGGACATCAGCGGCAGCCAGGCCAGGGCAACGGCCAGGGCCAGCAGCGCGGCTGGGCGGAGCAAGTTGGTGCGTTCAGCCATCGCCGACACCGCCTTCCACCAGCGGATCCAGGACGGTTTCAGGGCCCTGCAAATAAAAGCCACGACTGGCGAGGTTGGCCCGAACCACCTCGGCATCGGCGCGGGCGAGACGACGGCCCGGCTCCAGCGCCACGTCCAGCACGAAGCTCAGCACCCCAAGCGGCAGGCGCACGCCCTCGGGCACCAGGCCGAAGGCATCCTTCTCGCGCAGGTACAGGTAGGTGTCGGGTTTGCGCAATGACTTATAGACGTAGGCGTGCATGGTGCGCGCGTGCTGGAATTGCCCGATTGTCGCCGCAAAACCGAAGCGGGGAAAGCGCCGGTGGCTTTGTTACGCTAGCCAGCCGGTTTTTCCGCAACCCATTCACGCCTGATCCATTCACGTTGGAGTCCGCATGCGCCTTCGTTCCGCCCTCGCCACCGCCTTGTTCACGACACTTGCACTGTCAAGCCTGCAAGCGCGTGCGCAAACTCCGATCACGCTCGACCAGGCGATGGCGCACCCAGACTGGATCGGACCGCCGGTCAACACCGCCTGGTGGTCCTGGAACAGCCAACACGTGCTGTATGAACTCAAGCGCCCCGCCTCGCCCCTGCAGGACACTTACCAGCAATCCGTCACGGGTGGCGCCGCCAACCGCGTTGACGAAGCCGCGCAAGCGGGCATGGACGCCGCATCGCCGGTTTACGACGCCGCGCGTACGCGCCTTGCCTTCGTGCGCCATGGCGACATCTTCGAACGCGACCTGCGCAGCGGCGCGCTGACGCAGGTCACGCGCAGCGTGGACGCCGAAGCCGATCCGCAGTATTCCGCCGACGGCCGGTCGCTGCAGTTCCGCCAGGGCGACAGCTGGTTCGCCTGGAATTCGCGCGACCGCCTGGTCAGCACCGTCGCCATTGCGGTCGCGGCCAAGGACCCGGCCGAGAAGCCCAAGGCCGACGCGCAGCGCGACATGCAACTGCGCCTGATCGCTACGCTGAAGCGACAGGCCGAGGACCGCGATGCGCAGCGCGTGCAGGGCCAGCTCCTGCGCAAGCTCGACGCCACGCACGCCCCCGCGCCCGCCTACCTGGGCGACAGCGTGAAGATCGACGGCACGTCCCTGTCGCCGAACGGACGCTGGTTGCTGGTGGTGACCTCGCCGAAAGACGCCGAGGTCGGTCGCATCGGCAAACTGCCGCGTTATGTCACCGAATCGGGTTACGAGGAATTCGAGGACCAGCGCACGCGGGTCGGCCGCAACTGGCCGATCGCACAAACACTGAAGCTGGTGGAGCTGGCGACCGGCAAGGTGACGGACCTGGCCTTCGATTCCCTGTCCGGCATCAACGTCGATCCGCTGGCCGAAATGCGCAAGGCACAGAAGCTCGATGCGCTGAAGGGCAACCGCGCGGTGCGCGTGTTGAACGAAGGCGACAACAGCGGCGCTGCCACCATTCGCTGGAGCAGCAACGGTTCGCAACTTGCCGTGCAGATCCGCGCCATCGACAACAAGGACCGCTGGATCGCGACAGTGGACTTCGGCAACGGCACGCTGCGCAACGCGCATCGCATGACCGACCCGGCCTGGATCAACTGGAACTTCAACGATTTCGGCTGGCTGCCTGACAACCGCACGCTGTGGTACCTGTCGGAAGAAACCGGTTATTCCCACCTGTACACGCTCGCCGACGGCACGGCGCGCGCGCTGACCCAGGGCAACTGGGAAGCGTCGTCGGTGCAATGGACCGCAGACGGCCGCACGGCGTATTTCGTCTGCAACCGCAAGCGTCCGGGTGACTACGAAGTGTGTTCCGCACCGGCCGCGGGCGGCGACGTGCGCGAAGTGACCGCGCTAGATGGCATCGAGAGTTTCGTGTTGTCGCCCGATGATTCCAAGCTGCTGCTGCGTTATTCGGCAAGCTACCTGCCGCCGCAACTGGCGGTCGTAGCCAGCGCCGGTGGCGAACCGGTGAAGCTCACCGACACGCGCACCGCCGAATTCCGTGCCCGCACGTGGATCGAGCCGCAGACAGTGCAAGTGCCGTCCAGCAAAGGCGCCGGAACCATTTGGGCGAAACTTTATCGCCCCGCGCAACTCGAACCGGGCAAGAAATATCCGGTGGTGATGTTCGTGCATGGCGCCGGCTACCTGCAGAACGTCAGTGACCGCTATCCGAATTACTACCGCGAACAGATGTTCCACAACCTGTTGGTGCAGCAGGGCTACATCGTGCTGGACATGGACTATCGGGCATCGGAAGGTTATGGCCGCGCCTGGCGCACGGCGATCTACCGGCAGATGGGCCATCCCGAACTCGACGACTACCTCGACGGCGTGAACTGGATGGTCGCCAACCAGCAAGGCGACGCCGGCAAGGTCGGCATCTACGGCGGCAGCTATGGCGGCTTCATGGCCTTCATGGCGCTGTTCCGCACGCCGGATGTGTTCGTGTCGGGCGCCGCGTTGCGCCCGGTGACGGACTGGACCACGTACAACCACGAGTACACGTCCAACATCCTCAACACGCCCGAGATCGATCCCGAGGCCTACAAGAAATCGTCACCGATCGAATTCGCCGAGGGCCTGCGCGGCCACCTGCTGATCGCGCACGGCATGATCGACGACAACGTGTTCTTCCAGGACTCGGTGCGCCTGTCGCAGCGCCTGATCGAGTTGAAGAAGGACCATTGGGAATTGGCGGCGTATCCGCTGGAACGGCATGCCTTCACGCAGCCCGAAAGCTGGTACGACGAGTATCGCCGCATCTACCAGTTGTTCGAGCGCACCCTCAAGTAAGCGCGCGCGATCAGCACATGGCGGCTGTCAGGACAGGTAGCCGCCATCCACCGCCAGCACGCTGCCGGTGACGTAACTGCTGGCCGCGCTGCTGAGGTAGAGCACGGCCGGCGCGATTTCATCGGGCTGCGCGACACGTGCAAGCGGAATCATCTGCATCATCATGCCGAGGATCTTCGGATTGCCGGTGAGTGCCGATGCAAACTTCGTATCGGTCAGGCCGGGCAGCACCGCATTGACACGAATGCCGTGCACGGCCAGTTCCTTGGCGAAGCCTTCGGTCATGTTGACGATGCCGGCCTTGGTCATCGAGTACACCCCCTGCCCCGGCGCCGCGCGGCGCGCATTCACCGACGCGATGTTGACGATGCAGCCGCCCTTGCCGCGCATGCGCCTGGCCGCCTGCACGGTGGTCCAGAAATAGCCGCGCAGGTTCACTTCCACGGTCTTGTCGAAGCTGCCCAGGTCCATGTCGATCATCGGGCCGAAATACGGATTGGCCGCGGCGTTGTTGACCAGGATGTCCACGGTCCGGCCTTCCGCGTCCAGCGCGGCGAAGGCAGCCTCGATCGCGGCGATGTCGCCGACATGCATCGCCAGCGCCTGCGCGGACCCGCCGTCGGCACGAATGGCCTCGACCACTTTCTCGCAACTTTCCAGCTTGCGACTCGTGCACACGACATGGGCGCCGTTCGCCGCGAGCAGGCGGGCAATGCTCTCGCCGATGCCGCGCGAAGCGCCGCTGACCAAGGCTGTCTTGCCGGTCAAATCAAACAACGACTGCGTCACAAAATGCTCTCCTGTTTCGGAACCGTCACGGCCGCTTGCTATGCTCGAAAGCCTAGCACAGCGCACCCCGGAGCCCTTGATGACGCAGCAGCGGAGAGTCCTGGTGACGGGCGCGGGCAGCGGCCTGGGACAGGCGCTGGCGCTGCGCTACGCGGCCAGCGGCGCGCGCGTGGCTTGCGTGGACCTGAGCGTGGAACGCAGCGAGGTCACCCGCAAGCGACTGAAGGGTGAAGGCCACCTCGCGCTGGCCGCGAATGTCGGCAGCGACGATGAGATGGAACAACTGCAGGAAACCATCTTGCGTGAGTGGGGCGGCGTGGATGTGCTGGTCAACAACGCCGGCATCGCCTCCGGCGGGCAGATGGTGGAAACCACCATGGCCGAATGGCGGCAGATCCTGGAAGTCAACCTGCTCAGCGTCGTGCGCGGGTGTCGGCTGTTCCTGCCGGGCATGCTCGCCAATGGCGGCGGCCAGGTAATCAATACGGCGAGTTTCGCCGGACTGGCGGCAGCGCCCGGCGCGATGACCTACGGCGTGGCCAAGGCCGGCGTGGTCGCGCTGTCGGAACAACTGCGCGCCGAAGTCGAGTTGCGCGGCGTCAAGGTCAGCGTCATCTGCCCGAGTTTCTTCCGCACCAACCTGTGCGACACCGTGATCGGCAGTCCCGCCACCAAGGCGCTCGCGCTGAAAATGATGGATTCCGCGCCCGATACCATCGACAGTGTCGCCGACAGGGTGTTCGCCGATGCCGAGAAGGGTCGCTTCCTGATCCTGCCGACGAAACGCGAGCCGATGCGCTGGCGCCTCAAACGCTGGTTCCCGGGGTTATATTTCCGCATGTTGCTGAAGCTGTCAGCCAAGATGATGCGAGCCCCGCGATGAAGTGGATGGTTTACGGCGCCAATGGCTACACCGGCAGGCTGATCGCCGAAGAGGCCGCGCGCCGCGGCCTGCGGCCGATACTGGCCGGACGCAACGCCGGCGCTATCGAACCCCTGGCCAAGAAACTGAAACTGCCGGTGCGCGCCTTTGCGCTCGACAATCCGGCCGCCGTACGTGCGGGCCTGAAGGACATCGGCCTGGTGCTGCATTGCGCGGGCCCGTTTTCCGCTACCAGCGCGCCGATGGTGGCAGCCTGCCTCGATGTCGGCGCGCACTACCTGGACATCACCGGCGAGATCGACATCTTCGCCGCCTGCCATGCGCTCGATGCAGTGGCGCGCAAACGCGGCATCGTGCTGATGCCGGGCACCGGCTTCGACGTGGTACCGACCGACTGCCTGGCCGCGCAACTCAAGCGTGAATTGCCGTCGGCCACCTCGCTGGTGCTGGCCTTCGACGCCACCGGCGGGCCGAGCCCGGGCACGGCGCTTACCGGCGTGGAAGGCCTGGGCAAGGGCGGTCGCGCGCGTATCGACGGCAAGATGACCCGGGTGCCGCTGGCGTGGAAGACGCGCAGCTTCGATCGGGATGGCGAGGCCCGCTTCGCGATGACGATTCCCTGGGGCGACGTGTATACGGCCTTCATCAGCACGGGCATTCCCAATATCGAGGTCTACATGGGCGTGCCGCCCGCGTCGGCCACGCGGCTGCGCCGCATCCGCTGGCTGGGTCCACTGCTCGGCACAGCGCCCGTGCAAGCCTGGCTGAAATCACAAGTCGCCAAGCGCGTCCGCGGCCCGTCCGAAAAAGGTCGCGCCAGCAGCGACACCCGCGTGTGGGCCGAAGTGCGCGATGACTCCGGGCAGGAACTGAAGGCGCAGCTGAGCACGCCCAACGGCTACGAGCTTACCGTCACCGCGTCATTGGGCATCGTCCAGCGATTGCTGAACGGGGCGCGCCCCGCAGGCGGCTACTACACGCCATCACAACTGATGGGCGCCGATTACGTGCTCGACCTGCCGGGCGTAAAGCGACTCTGAGCATTGAGTCACGCTGCGCTGAGACAACAGTGAGCGATTTGTCGGTCGGGTCACAACGTCATCCTATCGTTCTGGTCTGTAATGGTTCGACGTGCCCGTTACCCAGGATGGAATACCAATGAGCGACCGCGACGAACTCGTCACCCGACTGGGCGAGGCCATGGACAACGGCGAGTTCGAGATGTTCTTCCAACCGGAGTTCGATGCCACGGGCAAGCCGGTCGCCGTCGAAAGCCTGATTCGCTGGCGCCATCCGGAACGCGGGCTGATCCCACCGGTGGTGTTCCTGGCCATCTGCGAGGACAGCGGATTGATCCTGCCGCTGGGCCGTTGGGTGCTGGGTGAAGCCTGCGCCTACCACTTCCGGCTGATCGAGGCGGGCTGGCCCGGCGTCACCGTGTCGGTGAACATGTCCACCGCGCAATTCGAAGACGCGGGCATGGTGGATTACCTGCGCAAGCTGGTCACCGAATTCAACATTCCCGCCGGCGCCATCGAACTTGAACTGTCCGAAAGCACGGTCATGCACAACCCCAATCGTTCGGTCGAGATCCTGACCGCAGTACGCGCATTGGGCGTCGGCATCGCCATCGGCGAATTCGGCACCGGTTATTCCAGCATGTCCACCCTGCACCGGGTGCCCGCCGACAAGATCAAGATCGATCGCAGTGTCGTGCGCGGCGTGCACGAGGACGGCAACAATGCCGCGATCTGTCGATCGATCATTTCGCTGGCCCATGGCAAGGACCTGATTGTCTTCGCCGAGGGCGTCGAACTCAGCGAGGAACACGCGTGGCTGCGCGCCAACGGTTGCGACGGCGTGCAGGGTTACCTGTTCGCGAGGCCGGCGCCGTTCGAAGACATGCTCAGGGCACTCGGCTCGCTGCCTGCATGAATGGTCCGACGCTCGGCAAGCCCGTCGCCTATGGGCTTGCGCTGAGCTTCGCACTGCTGTCGATCCTGCTCTACGTCTTGTGGCGCGACCACGAGGCGCGGCTCGCCGCCGCCGAACGGCGCGTCGCCGCCATCGCCATGGGCAGCGACCGACTGCTGACCTTGCAGATGCGCAACCTGGAACGGGCGATGGTTGGCATCGCGATAGATTCCAGCAAACTGTCGGAGCACGTGCCCGAGGAAGCGCGCCGGCTGCGCCGGGAAATGGTGGAAGGCGTGGACTCGCGCCATGCCGAACTGCGCGAGGTGGCGTTGGTCGACGAGGCCGGCATTGACCTCGATGGCGACAGCGGGCAGGTGGACGTTGCCTGGGCCCGCGACCCGGCCAATCGAATCGACATGAAGGGACTGCGCATCGGGCCGCCGGTTCGCGAGGTCGACGGCGAGTGGGTGGCGCCGCTGGCGATGCCCGCGTTGATCGACCACAGCGGCCGACGGGGATGGGTGTTGGCCGACTTGCGGCTGACCGCCCTGGCCGACCTCGCCAGCGGACTCGATACCGGCCCCAAAGGCGTCACCAACGTGATGCACCACCGCGGCAAGATGCTTGCGCGGGCTCCCCTGGACGGGCATTCCATCGGCGAGGACCTGTCCAACGCCGCCGTCTTCAGCGAACTCCTGCCGGTTGCCGCGCATGGCCCGGGCGACCTGGTCAGCCCGCTGGACGGCGTCCGCCGGTTGGTGGCGTATCGGTCGCTGGAACGCTATCCGCTGGTGGTTACCGTCGGCGTATCACGCGCCGAGGTACTGGGAACCTGGTACGGCTTCGCCGCGGCTGCGGCGCTGGTATGCATGATCTATGCGCTGGGCTGGATGCTGCTCTTGCGTACCTTGCTCAATGCCAATCGGCGCCAGGCCCTGCTGCTGGGCGAACTGGGTGCAAGTCGCGAAACCCTGCTCGAAGCGCAGGCGATTTCGGGACTGGGTTCGTACAACCTCGACCTCGAATCCAATTGGGTCGAGTTTTCTGCGGAGGCGCGCGCCATCTACGCCTTCACCGCCGAAGACAATCCGCTGACGCTGCAGACCTGCATCGACCGTATCCATCCGGACGACCGCGAGGCGACAGTGGAAGCACACCAACGTCATATCCGCGAGGATTCCTTCCCGGACACGCCCTACCGCGTCCAGCGTCCGGATGGCAGCGTGCGTTCGGTCGTCGCGCGCGGCCGCATCGTCCGGGCCGACGGCCGGCGCATCATGGTCGGCACCATCCACGACATCACCGAACTGGCCGACACGCACCGCCGTTTGCAGGAAGCCGAATCCCAATACCGTTTGCTGTTCGAGCAAAATCCGCTGCCGTTCTGGGTATTCCATCGCGAGACGTTTCAATTGCTCGAGGCGAACGAGGCGGCCGTCGCGCAGTACGGATACACACTCGAGGAATTCAGGCAGCTCACCCTGTTCGATATCCGGCCGCCTGAGGACGTCGAGGAAGCACGCCGCGTCGCCAGCGAGGGCAGGCCGGAGAATCGACGCGGCCGGGTCTGGCGCCACGTCACCAAGGATGGCCGCGTCCTACAAGTCGCCATCCACTCGGCCGACATCGTCTTTCGCGGCGAGCCGGCGCGCCTGGTGCTTTCCATGGATGTCAGCCGCCAGCACCAGGACGAAGCGGAACTGAGGCTGCTGCGCCGGGCGATCGAGTCCACCGAAAACGGCATCGCGGTGGTGGACGCAAGGGAAGACGAGATGCCCCTGGTGTACGTCAATGCCGCCTTCGAAAAGATCACCGGCTACTCCGAGGCCGAGTCGCTGGGCCGCAATTGCCGTTTCCTGCAAGGCAGCGACCGCTACCAGGCCGGCCTGGATGCCGTCCGCACCGCCATCCACGGCAACTACGAAAACCAGTCGCTGCTGCGCAACTACCGCAAGAACGGCGAGATGTTCTACAACCAGTTGTCGATATCGCCGGTGCGCGACGACAACGGCCAGCTCACCCATTTCGTCGGCGTGCTGAACGACGTCAGCGACCGGCAACGCTACGAAGCGCAGCTGGCCTACCAGGCCACCCACGACGAACTGACCGGCCTGCTCAACCGCACTGCCCTGCTCGCCGGCCTGGAGCGCCTGATCGCCGCCGCCGGCGACAGCACCGTCACCCTGCTGTACCTGGACATCAACAACTTCAAGCTGATCAACGACAGCCTGGGCCACGAAGTGGGCGATGAGGTGCTTCGCATCATCGCCAAGCGCCTGCGCACCGCGCTGGGTGACGCGGACCGGATCGGCCGCATGGGCAGCAACGAATTCCTGCTGGTGCTGGCGCGGCCCGATGCGGATGAACTGATCACGCGCGTGCTGGCCGTGCTGGCCGAGCCGATCGAGGCCCTGTCGACATTGCACTACCTCAGCCTCAACGCCGGCGTCGCCCGCTTTCCCGACCACGGCCGCTCGCCCGACCTGTTGTTCAAGAAGGCGGGATTGGCGACCCATGAAGCCAAGCGTCGCGGGCACAACCAGCGCGTGGAATACACGACCGAGTTCGAACGCGCGGTCACCGACCGCCAGCATCTGGTATCACGCCTGCACGAGGCGATGGAGCGCGAAGAGTTCGAACTTCATTTCCAGCCCCTGTTCAACACGCTGCGCGAAGAACCCATCGGCCTGGAAGCGCTGATCCGCTGGCGCCATCCGGACCGGGGCCTCGTGCCGCCCGGGGAATTCATTCCCGTGTGCGAGGACAGCGGCCTGATCGTGCCGCTGGGACGCTGGGTATTGCGCGAAGCGTGCCGCCACCATCGCAAGCTCGTGGAAGCCGGCTGGGCCCATCTGACCATCGCCGTCAACGTGTCGGCCATGCAGTTCCTGAGCGGCGAACTGGAGCACGACGTGCCGGCCCTGCTGCGCGAATTCAAGGTACCGCCTGGCATCCTGGAGCTCGAACTGACCGAAAGCCTGGTGATGGAAAACCCCGAGTCCGTGATCACGGTGATGCGCGAACTTCGCCAGCATGGCGTATTGCTGTCCATCGACGATTTCGGCACCGGTTATTCCAGCATGGCTTACCTGCACCGCCTGCCGGTGGACAAGCTGAAGATCGATCGCAGTTTCGTCAGCCGCGTGGAAAACGACGGCCACAACGCGGCGATCTGCGAATCGATCCTCGCGCTCGCGCGCAGCTTCGACCTGAAGGTGATCGCCGAAGGCGTGGAAACCCAGGGACAACTCGGCTGGCTGCGCAGCAAGGGCTGTGATGAAGTCCAGGGCTACCTGCTGGCGCGGCCGCTGCCCTTCCTGGAAACCGTGGCCGCGCTCGACCGGCGCAATGCAGAGCCGATTTCCCACGGCAAATAGCCTGTTTCGGGCTGCCGGATGCGCCAGTGGCGATGATCGGCCACGTTACAATGGCGCATGGATGTTTCGCACCTGCTCGATGAACTCAACCCCGCCCAACGCGAAGTAGTGTCCGCCCCACCCGGCCATTACCTGGTCCTGGCCGGTGCCGGGTCGGGAAAGACCCGCGTGCTGACCCATCGCATCGGCTGGCTCAATGAAGTGATCGGCGTGCCCACGCACGGCATCCTGGCCGTCACCTTCACCAACAAGGCCGCTGCGGAGATGCGCCACCGCGTCGAGGCGCTGCTGCAGCACGGCATGCGCGGCATGTGGGTGGGCACCTTCCATGGCCTGGCGCATCGCTTGCTGCGCATGCACTGGCAGGAAGCGGGCCTGCCCGAGTCCTTCCAGGTGCTCGATTCCGACGACCAGTTGCGCCTGGTCAAGCGCATCGCCGCGGCGCTCGAACTCGAGGAAGGGAAGTTTCCGCCACGACAGATCGTCTGGTGGATCAACACGCAGAAGGACGAGGGCCGTCGGCCGAAAAACATCCAGGTGCCCGGTGGGGATTTCTTCACCAAGACCCTGCTGCGCGTGTACGAGGAATACGAAATCCGCTGCCAGCGCGCCGGGCTGGTGGACTTCGCCGAAATCCTCCTGCGCGCGCACGAACTGTGGCTCGAACATCCGGCCCTGTTGCACCACTACCAGCAGCGCTTCGGCCAGATCCTGGTGGACGAATTCCAGGACACCAACACCATCCAGTACGCCTTCATCCGCGTGCTGGCCGGTGATACCGGGCAGGTGTTCGTGGTCGGCGACGACGACCAGGCCATCTACGGCTGGCGCGGCGCGAAAGTGGAAAACGTGCAGCGCTTCCTGCGCGATTATCCGGGCGCGAAGACCTTCAAGCTCGAGCAGAACTATCGGTCCACGGGCAACATCCTGGCGGCGGCCAATGCGGTCATCGCGCACAACCCCGAACGCCTCGGCAAGCAACTGTGGACCAGCGACGCCGACGGCGACCCGATCGATCTTTATTGCGCCTACAACGAGGTGGACGAGGCGCGCTTCGTGGTCGAGCGCATCCGCGCACACATCGACCAGGGCGGTTCCGCCGGCGACAACGCCTTGCTCTACCGCAGCAACGCGCAATCACGCGCCTTTGAAGAACAACTCGGCCAGGCGCGCCTGCCCTATCGCGTTTACGGCGGCCAGCGCTTCTTCGAGCGGATGGAAATCAAGGACGCGATGTCCTACCTGCGCCTGGTCGCCAATCGCGACGACGATGCGGCCTTCGAGCGCGCGGTGAATACGCCGCCGCGCGGCATCGGCGAACGCACGCTGGATGAAGTGCGGCGGCTGGCACGCGGCAGCGCGCAATCCCTGTGGCGCGCCGCGTCGCAGGCCAGCGAAAGCGGGCCATTGGCCGGCCGCGCGCGCAATGCGCTGAAGGGCTTCATCGACCTGGTCGAAACGCTCGCCGCACAAACGCCGGAAATGCCACTGCACGAACAGTTCGACCACGTGCTGGAACGATCGGGCCTGCGCGTGCATTACACGGCCGAGTCCAAGGGCCAGCTCGATTCACGCGTGGACAACCTGGACGAACTGGTTTCCGTGGCCAGTCGTTTCGAACGCCGCGACGACGAAGAGTCGAACGAGAACATGACCGAGCTGGTGGCCTTCCTCGCTTACGCAGCGCTGGAGGCCGGCGAGGGCCAGGCGCAAGTGGGCGAAGACGGCGTGCAATTGATGACGCTGCACAGCGCCAAGGGACTGGAATTTCCCAATGTCTTCCTGGTCGGGCTCGAAGAAGGCCTGTTCCCCAGTTCGCGGTCGAGCGAAGAAAGCGGGCGACTGGAAGAGGAACGAAGGCTCGCGTATGTGGGACTGACCCGCGCGAGGCAGCACCTGACCCTGAGCTACGCTGAATCGCGGCGCCTGCATGGCATGGAGATGCTCGGCACGCCGTCCAGGTTCCTGCGCGAAATCCCCGCCGCCCTGCTGCGCGAGGTGCGACCCCGCGCCAACGCCAGCCGCCCGGTCTATCCGCCTTCATTCGCCAGCGCCGCGCCGGCCGGCGGCCTGCGCCTGGGCCAGCGAGTCAGCCACGCCACCTTTGGCGCGGGTGTGGTGATGGACAGCGAGGGCAGCGGTCCACATGCGCGCGTGCAGGTGAACTTCGAAGACGCGGGCGCGAAATGGCTGGTGCTGGCTTACGCCAACCTGTCACCGCTGTAGGGACTTGCCACCAACCGCTCAGGGCGTGTTGGTGGTTTCCGGCTGGGTAGTTGCGGGCTCGGCCTGGCGTTGGTTGCGAAGCTTGCGCTTGGGCGGATCGCATTTCTTGAAGACGCGACAGGCGAAGCTGCGCTTGGCCTTGGCAACTGCCGGATCCTCTGCTTGCGCGACCGGCGCAGCAGCGGCTGCCGCCTCGGCCGCCTGCTGTTGCTCGAGTGCCAGGCGCGCGGCTTCTTCCTCCTGCTTGCGCGCCGCTTCGCGCGCGATTTCTTCCGGGCTCGGTTCCTTCGCGGCGCGCACCCGGATCCGGTTGCGTTCCTCGTTGGGGCCGCCGTGGCCATAGCGAATCGTGCCCACCGTGCCGTCGGCCAGCGGATCAGCGCCGTTCGCATCGGCCGGCTCGCCGGTGGCGGCATCGGTTGCGGTCGGCACTTCGTCGGTGGCCGGGGTCGCGGGCGTGGCCGGCGTCGGCGGAACGCCGGGCGTGGTGGCGGCGGGGTCGGTTGCAGCGACCGCAGGCGCGGCCGGCAACTCCGCATCCTTCCTGAATCCGTAGCCCTTGCCCAGCACCATCCAGCCGGCAGCGCCCAGCATCAGCACGCCGGCCAGCACCAGCACGTTGCGCATGGTGTTGTTCTTGGCGGCGGGCGCGGCCACTTCGGCGGTAATCCGCCCCGTGATCGGCTGTTGGCTGGACAGGCTCGGGCCGCGCGACGACACCACCGGCGGCGCCGACGCGACGCGCGGCGGCGCACCGGGGGTAAGCGGGGTGGGCGCGCCGACCAGGGTCGGGTTCGAGGCATTGGCGCCGGCCCAGGGTGCCGGGCGCAGTTTCAGCTGCCCGTCCTGGATGACCAGCGGATGCTTCTTGAGGTCGTTGTTTAGGTCTTCGCAGCTCTGGTAGCGGTCGGCCGGGTCTTTCGCCAGCATCTTGTTCAGGATGCGCGCAATTTCTTCGTCGACGTCCGGGTTCAATTCGCGGATGTCGGGCGTATCGGCCTGCACGACGTCCAGCATCAGCTTCAGCGGACTGTCGTCGTGGAAGGGCATGCGCCCGCTGAGCATTTCGAACAGGACGATACCCAGCGCGAAGATGTCGGAACGCTGGTCCACCATCTTGCCCAGGCAGACTTCGGGCGACAGGTAGCCGGGCGTGCCGACGAAGGCGCCGGTGTTGGTGAGCTTGCTCGACACATCGTGGTTGGCCAGCGCGATGCCGAAGTCGGCCACCTTCACCTGGCCGCGCGAGGTGATCATGATGTTGCCGGGCTTGATGTCGCGGTGGATCACGCCCTGCGCGTGCGCCGCGGCCAGACCCTGCGAGGCATGCAGCAGGATCTTCAATGCATCGCCGGGCACCAGGCGGATTTCGCGCTTCAGGCAGGTCGACAGCGACTCGCCGTCGATGTATTCCATCACGAAGAAGGTTTGTTCTTCGTCCTGGCCGATGAAGTAGATCTGGATGATGTGCGCGTCGTTGAGCGTCGCCATCGCGCGCGCTTCGCGCAGGAAGCGTTCGACGAACACCTTGTCGTGCGCCATGGATGCGGACAGCACCTTGATGGCCACGTAGCGACCCAAGGATGACTCATAGCCCTTGTACACGACGCCCATGCCGCCGCGGCCAAGTTCCTCGACAATGTCGTAGTGCCCGAGGCGAGTATTCATCAAGTCCGCCGAACCCTTTGTGTTCAGCATACTAACCGCGACTCGCGCTATTCGGAAGCACCGGTTGCTAGACTTGGGCAAACCCTGGGGAGGGCCTCGATGAAACGACGTGAAATCCTGCGTGGCGCTGGCCTCGCGACGGCGATTGCCGGACTCGCCGCGTGCGGCGGCAAGACCGGGCCGGCGGCGCAGTCGGGCCCCGACCTGAAGCTGAAGTGGAAAATGGCCACGGCCTGGCCGACCAACTTCCCCGGGCTGGGCACGGGCGCGGCCCGCCTGGCTGAATTGATAACGCAGGCCAGCGGTGGCCGCATCACGGTAAAGGTGTTCGGCGCGGGCGAGCTGGCTTCGGCTTTCGAGGTGTTCGACCTGGTCAGCCGCGGCACCGTGCAGATGGGCCACAGCGCCGCGTATTACTGGAAGGGCAAGTTGCCCGCCTCACCGTTTTTCAGCGCGATGCCGTTCGGCCTCAATGCCCAGGAAATGAACGGCTGGCTGTATGCCGGCGGCGGCATCGAGTTGTGGCGCGAGCTGTATGCGCCATCGAACCTCGTGCCCTTCCCGGGTGGCAATACCGGCGTGCAGATGGCGGGCTGGTTCCGCAAGCCGATCACGTCGGTCGCCGATCTGAAAGGCCTGAAAATGCGCATCCCGGGCCTCGGCGGCGAGGTCATGGAAAAAATCGGCGTCACGCCGGTGAACATGCCCGGCGGCGAAATATTCTCGTCGCTGCAGTCCGGCGCAATCGATGCGGCCGAATGGGTGGGCCCCTACAACGACCTGGCGTTCGGCCTGCACCGTGTCGCCAAGTATTGTTATTACCCGGGCTGGCAGGAGCCCGGCTCCGCGCTGGAATGCATGGTCAATAAAGAGGCCTTCGAGGCGCTGCCCAAGGACCTGCAGTCGATCGTGGAAATCTGCTGCCAGACGGTGAATTCGCAGATGCTGGCCGAGTACACGACCCGCAACCAGGAAGCCTACGACACGCTGCGCAACCAGCATGGCGTGCAGTTCCTGCCCCTGCCCGCCGATGTGCTGGCGGCGCTGCGGCAAGCCGCGACCGAGGTGCTCGATGCCGCTGGCGCAGCGGACCCGTTTTCGGCCAAGGTGCTGGCGTCGGTGCGCGCCTACCAGGCACGGGCGAAGGCCTGGCACCTCATTTCCGAAGAAGCGTTCTACGACGCCCGCCGCTGACGCCGGCAACCCGGCGACAGTGCAGCACACCCCGTCCCATCCGGCAGGGTGACCGACGGCCCATGACGCGCCGGCCGCGGATGTTTATCTTGCGCGCCACGCAGATGGCCTGAACCAAGGCCATCCTGCGTTCTGGTTACGCACGGATCATTGGCATCGTCGGGAAATCGGGAAATGCGCAAATTCTTGAAGTGGGTCGCTCGCATCGCGGGCCTGTTGCTGGTCGTGGCCGTCGCGATATTCGCGTTTGGCTGGTTCAAGTCCAGCGCCGGCCTGGAACGCAGCTACGTCGTCAACGATCCGCCGCTGGCGATGCAGCGTGATGCCGCAACGATCGAACGCGGCGCGCATCTGTTCGCTACGCGCGGCTGCGCCGACTGCCACGCCGCGAATGGCGAGGGACGGGTCGTGCTCGATGCCGGCCCCGTCTTCAAGGTGGTCGCGCCCAACATCACCCCGGGCGGTGTCGTGAAGTCCTACAGCGCCGACCAGGTCGCTGCGTCGATTCGCCATGGCGTCAAAGCCGACGGCCATGCAATGGTGTTCATGCCCAGCGCCGAGTACTCGGGCATGGGCGATGAAGACACGGCCGCGCTCGTTGCCTACCTCCAGTCCCTGCCCGCTTCCAGCAACGACCCCGGACCGCTCGAAATCCGTCCCGTGGGCCGCGTGATGTATGCGCTGGGCCAGCTGCCGCTGCTGCCCGCCGAACACATCGACCATAGCCCGCGTTCGCGCACCGCCCCGCCCATCGCCGCGACGGCCGAGTACGGCGCGTATGTTGCGCACGGTTGCACGGGTTGCCACGGCGCGAATTTCGCCGGCCAACACGTGCCGGGCACACCGCCGTCCTTCGCCAACGCCCGCAACCTGACGCCCACCGGCCTGGGTAGCTGGACCGCCGCGGATTTCCGTCGCGCACTGCGCGAAGGCAAGCGTCCCGATGGCAGCGCCATCGATCCATTCATGCCGTGGCAGGCCTACTCGAAGATGACCGACGTCGAGATCGATGCGATGTGGGCCTTCCTGCAGACCTTGCCGGCCACGCCAACCGGAAAGTGATGGTGGGAGCGGCCTTGGCCGCGATATCGCGGCCAAGGCCGCTCCCACAGGTTGAGTCTATTTATAGAGCTGTTCGGGCAGCCAAGTGGCTATCTGCGGGAACGTGGCGACCGCCGCCAGCATCAGCAGTTGCAGGGCAATGAAGGGCAACACGCCGCGATAGATGTCCATCGTGCGCACTTCGGGCGGCGCCACGCCGCGCAGGTAGAACAAGGCAAAACCGAACGGCGGCGTCAGGAAGGAAGTCTGCAGGTTGATGGCCATCATCACGCCCAGCCAGACCGGGCTGATGCCCATCGCCAACAGCACCGGTGCAACGATCGGCACGACCACGAACACGATTTCGATGAAGTCGATGACGAAGCCGAGCACGAACATCACCAGCATCACGATCAGCAGCGCGCCGACCTTGCCGCCGGGCATGCCGGTCAGCGCCTCATGCACCAGGTCGTCGCCGCCATAACCGCGGAACACCAGCGAGAACAAGGCCGCTCCGATCAATATCGCGAATATCATTGCGTTGACCCGCGCCGTGTCCATTGCGACCTCGCGCAGGCGCGCCCACGACAACTGTCCGCCGATGCCCGCAAAAATCGCTGCGCCCACGGCGCCCACGGCGGCGGCTTCGGTCGGTGTCGCGATGCCGAAAAGAATCGATCCGAGCACGGCGAGGATCAGCGCCAGCGCGGGAACGATGGCGCGAATCAATTGCGCGGTCGAACGCGGAATCGGCTCGCGCAGCGCCGGCGCACGCTCCGGCTGCCGCCACGCGACCCACAGCACGTAAAGCACGTACAACACGACCAGGCCGAGCCCCGGAATGAGCGCGCCGGCAAACAGGTCGCCCACCGACACGGTTTCCGGCGCGTAGATGCCCTGCTTGAGTTGCGCCTGCTGGTAGGCGTTGCCCAACTGGTCGCCCAGCAAGACCAGGATCAGCGAAGGCGGGATGATCTGGCCCAGCGTGCCCGACGCGCAGATGGCGCCGCAGGCCAGCTTGGGATCGTAGCCATGGCGCAGCATGGTCGGCAGCGATATCAATCCCATCGCCACCACGGTCGCACCGACGATGCCGGTGGATGCGGCCAGGATGGCGCCGACCAGCAGCACCGCCACCACCAGGCCGCCACGCAACTGGCCGAACAACGAGGCCACCGCTTCCAGCAAGGACTCGGCGATGCGCGACTTCTCCAGCATGATGCCCATGAACACGAACAGCGGCACTGCCACCAGTGTTTCGTTGGTCATCGTGCCGAAGATGCGGCTGGGAAATGCCTCGAGGAAACTCGGATCGAAATTCCCGAGCAGCACGCCCAGGCCGGCGACCAGCAACGCGACGCCGCCCAGCACGAAGGCCACCGGAAATCCCGTGGACAGTCCGGCCAGCAGCCCGAGCAACAACAGGCCGAGCATCAACAGGTGCTGGCTGTCGGGACTCATGGTTCCGCATCCGGGTGCGCGCGCGCCCAGGCGCGGACCAGCTCGGCAAGCGCCTGCAGCAGCAGCAGCGCCGCCGACAGCGGGATCAGGGACTTGACCAGGTACCAGCCCGGCAGGCCCGCGGAATTTGAACCTTCGCGCTGTCCCCAACTGGCGGCGACGTAGTCGTAGCTGATCCACAGCGTGAACAGGCACAAGGGAATCAGCAGAAACACGATGCCGGCACATTCGACCCGGGCGCGGGTTCGCGCGGACATGCGTTGGGAAAACGCATCCACGCGCACATGCGCGCCATGCTTGAACGCGAATCCCAGCGCCAGCAAGAACAAGGCGCCATGCAACCACAACACCAATTCCTGCGCGGCGATCGAGCCCATGTCGAACAGGTAGCGCGCCGCGACCACGCCGGCGACCAGCACGACCAGCACAACAGAAAGCCAGGCGGCGATTCGCCCGGCAATCTCGTTGGTCGCATCCGCGAAGCGGATCAGCAACCGCACGCGGTCAATCCCACTCGTAGATCGTCCAGTAAACCGGCGACACGGTGTTCTTGTCGGCGTCGGTGCGGTCGAGCCTGCCGTTACCGTCGTCGTCGTACAGGTAATAGGGCTTGCCGTGCGCGGGCGTCACCCGAACCATCACCACCTTGCCCGCCTGGCGATACTCCTCGACGCGGTCGCCATTCTCGCTGGAGCGGATGGTGACGGTCGGCGTGGTGTCTTCGGACGGAGGACCCTGCACCTTTTTCGGAATGGGGACGTCGCCCGAGGTGGCGGCGGCAAGAATCAGGCTGAGCGCGATGGTTAGCATGCGAATCTCCGTGGCTGGCAAGCATGGCCCATGCCGCGCCCGGCCTCAAGCGGCGCCGGCCGCCCCGGATTCCTTACAATGGCCGTCTTGCCGCAGCGAGCCCCGCCATGTCCCGACTCGTGCTGATCGACGGTTCGTCCTACCTGTACCGCGCCTTCCACGCGTTGCCGCCGCTGACCGCGCCGGACGGATCCCCCACCGGCGCGCTGTTCGGCATCGTCAACATGCTGCGCGCGACGCTGAAGGAAAACCCCGACTACACGGCCTTCGTCGTGGATGCCTCGGGCCCGACCTTCCGCGACGAGATGTACCCCGCCTACAAGGCCACGCGGGCGGCCATGCCCGATGACTTGCGCGCGCAGGTCGAGCCGATGATGCAGATCGTCGAAGCCCTGGGCTTTCCGATCCTGCGCGTGTCGGGTGTCGAGGCCGACGACGTGATCGGTACGCTGGCGTTGCAGGCATCGAGCCACGGCATCCCGGTCACCATTTCCACCGGCGACAAGGACTTCGCGCAACTGGTGCGACCCGGCATCACGCTCACCAACACCATGACCGGCAGCGTCCTGGATACGGCCGGCGTGGTGGAAAAATTCGGCGTGCGCCCGGACCAGATCATCGACTTCCTGGCCCTGATGGGCGACACGGTGGACAACATCCCCGGCGTGGACAAGTGCGGGCCCAAGACCGCGGCGAAATGGCTGGCCGAGTACGGCACGCTGGACGCGGTAATGGCCAATGCCGACAAGATCGGCGGCAAGATCGGCGAGAACCTGCGTGCGGCGCTCGAGCGCCTGCCGCTGAACCGGCGCCTGATCACCATCAAGCTGGACGTGCCGCTGGACGTGGCGCCGCAACAGCTGAAGCTTCGCCAACGCGATGTCGCGGCGTTGACCGAGCTGTACACGCGCTACGGTTTCCATGCCGCGCTGCGCGAGGTACAGGGTGGCAATGGTTCGCCGGGTACGCCACGCGCGCTTGAATCGGGCAAGCCCAATATCAACCTGCATGCGGCATCGCCGACGCCGGCAGACGTGCCCGACCCGTCGCTGGCGGTGAAGGGAAAGTACGAGACCGTGCTGACGCATGCACAACTCGATGGCTGGCTTGAAAAAGTACGCAGCGCTTCGTTGCTGTGCTTCGATACCGAGACCGATTCGCTGGACCCGATGCAGGCGCGACTGGTCGGCCTGAGCCTGTGCGTGGAGACCGGCCACGCCGCCTATATTCCGCTGGCGCACACCTACCCCGGCGCGCCCGCGCAGTTGCCGATGCGCGATGCACTGGACGCGCTGCGGCCGATCCTGTCGGATCCGAAATTGCCCAAGGTGGCGCAGCACGGCAAGTACGACCTGCATGTCCTGCGCCGGCATGGCATCGAGGTGCAGGGTTTCCGCGACGACACGATGCTCGAGAGCTTCGTGTTGAATGCCGGCGGCCAGCGCCACGACATGGATTCCCTGGCGGCGCGCTACCTCGGTTACCAGACCATCCGCTACGAGGATGTCGCGGGCAAGGGCGCGAAGCAGATTTCCTTCGCGGACGTCGCGCTGGAACAAGCCACCGACTACGCCGCCGAGGATGCCGACATCACCCTGCGCCTGCACCAGGTGTTGTCGGCGCGGCTGGCCGCGGAGCCTTCGCTGCTTCGCGTCTACCGCGACATCGAGATGCCGCTGGTGCCGGTGCTCGAGCGCATGGAGGCCAACGGCGTGTCCATCGACATGGACGAACTGCGGCGCCAGAGCGCCGACCTGTCGCAACGCATGTTGAAGGCCCAGCAGCGCGCGCATGAAGTGGCCGGGCGCGCCTTCAACCTCGATTCGCCGAAGCAACTGGGCCAGTTGCTGTTCGACGAATTGAAACTGCCTGCCGCCATCAAGACGCCGGGCGGCGCGCCATCCACCAACGAGGAAGCACTGGAAGCGATCGCCGACCAGCACGAACTGCCGCGCCTGATCCTGGAATACCGCGGCCTGGCGAAATTGCGCAGCACCTACACCGACAAGTTGCCGCTGATGCGCAACCCGGTTACCGGGCGCGTGCACACCAGTTACCACCAGGCCGGCGCCGCCACGGGCCGCCTGAGTTCGAGCGATCCCAACCTGCAGAACATCCCGATCCGCAGCGAGGACGGCCGGCGCATCCGCCAGGCCTTCGTCGCGCCGCCGGGACGCAAGATCGTGGCCTGCGACTATTCGCAGATCGAGTTGCGCATCATGGCCCACCTGTCGGGCGATGCCGGCCTGGTGCAGGCCTTCAAGAGTGGGCAGGACGTGCATCGCGCAACGGCGGCGGAAGTGTTCGGCGAAAGCGTCGAGTCCGTCTCCGGCGCCCAACGACGCGCGGCCAAGGCGATCAACTTCGGATTGATGTACGGCATGAGCGCGTTCGGCCTCGCGCGACAACTCGGCATCGGCCGCGGCGAGGCGCAGGACTACATCGCGCTTTATTTCTCGCGCTACCCGGGCGTTCGTGAATACATGGAGCGCATCCGCAGCCAGGCGCGCGAAACGGGTTACGTCGAAACAGTTTTCGGGCGAAGGCTCGCGCTGCCGGAAATCCAGTCGCGCAACCAGGCGCAACGCGCGGGCGCCGAACGCGCCGCCATCAATGCACCGATGCAGGGCACGGCGGCGGACATCATCAAGCGCGCGATGATCAATGTGGACGCATGGATCCAGTCGACGTGCATGGATGCACTATTGTCGCGGGAGGCAGGAAGCCGGGAGCGACCCCACAGTCCGGCCCTGATGCTGATGCAGGTGCACGATGAGCTGGTTTTCGAATGCGACGCCGATTTCGTCCCGACCCTGGTGGCTGAGGTGAAGGCCCGGATGGAGGCGGCGGCGGAACTGTCGGTGCCGCTGGTGGTCGATGTGGGGGTCGGGAACAACTGGGACGAGGCGCATTGAGGCCCGCGTCACGGTTTTCCGCTGATTTTCACCCGTTTTTCCCCTGTTTTCGGGCTGGTTAAACGCAGCCTGAATCAAGATTCGAGGGCGTGGCCGCATTCACGAACTTCTAATGCGGTGGGTGGTCAACTAGCTGCGACGGATGCAACGTCCGTCGTGGATACACTCCCTCCCCTGAGTGATCCGTGGAACACGGAGTCTCCCCACTCCCGTTCCAAACCCCGGCCCCGCAAGCTTCCCCTGGCTTGCGGGGTTTTTTATGGGCGGCTTATGGCGCCGCCGGCGTCTCGGCCAGCCAGTCCCGCGGCGCCAGGTAATCCTGCAGGGCGGCCTCCGGGCTGCCAGGCTCGGGCTGGTAGCCGTATTCGAAGCGAACCCGCGGCGGCAGGCTCATCAGGATGCTTTCCGTACGCCCGCCCGATTGCAGGCCGAACAAGGTTCCGCGGTCCCATACCAGGTTGAACTCCACGTAGCGGCCGCGCCGATACAGCTGGAACTCGCGCTCGCGTTCGCCGTAAGGCGTATCGCGGCGGCGGGCGACGATCGGCAGGTAGGCGTCGAGGAAGCCGTCGCCCACGGCGCGTTGGTAGGCGAAGCATTCGTCGATGTCGCCGCCGAGGTCGTCGAAGAACAAGCCGCCGACGCCTCGCGCCTCGTTGCGGTGCTTCAGGAAGAAGTAGCGGTCGCACCAGGCCTTGTGCGCAGCGTAGCGATCGCTGCCGAACGGCGCGCACAGGTCGCGGGCCACGCGGTGCCAGTGCAGCACGTCCTCGTGCACCGGATAAAAGGGCGTCAGGTCGAAGCCGCCGCCAAACCACCAGATCGGCTCGCCGCCCGGCGGTTGCGCCTGGAAGAAGCGCACGTTGGCGTGGCTGGTCGGCACGTGCGGATTGCGCGGGTGCAGGACCAGCGACACACCCACGGCGCGCCAGGGAGCCCCGGCCAGTTCCGGCCGGTGCGCCGTGGCCGATGGCGGCAAGGACGTGCCGCTGACGTCGGAGAAGCCCACCCCCGCCTGCTCGAAAAGATCTCCTTCCTTCAACACACGCGATCGGCCACCACCGCCGTCGGCGCGTTGCCAGTTGTCTTCGACGAAATCGGCCTCGCCATCGGCCAGCGAGAGGGCCATGCACAGGCGATCCTGCAACTGGCGCAGGTAGGCTTCAACGGCGTCGATCTGGCTCATGGTGGGCACCGGAAGGGAGTGCGCGAATGATAGCCGCTGGGCTGCGGCTATAATCCCCGGGTCGATGAATACCCCGTCCAGCGCCCCCGCCCGGCTTCGCATCACCCATGCCGAGTGCGAAGGCGCATTGATCCGTTTCGAATTCGCCAACACGCACGCCGTGGACAATCCGCTGCGGGTTCCCTGCGCGCGCCTGGCCGGCCCTGACGAAGGTGAATGGTGGTGGGCGGGTTCGCTCACCGAAACCGCCGACACCTGCGGCGCCGCCTGGGCGCATGGCGAGCAATACGCGATGGTCGCCATCAGTGTGCCCGAGCGCGACGGCGACATCGAGGCTGCGGCCAGCCAGGCCTACGAGCGCCTGATCACCTGCGTTCGGCCCAGCGGCCATCCCTACCTGCTGCGGATCTGGAATTATTTTTCCGCCATCAACGAAGGCGAAGGCGACGGCGAACGCTACCGTCGCTTCTGCGTCGGCCGGGCGCGAAGCGTGGATGGTCGCTTCAACGATCCGCCGCCTGCGGCCACCGCCATCGGCGGCAGCGAGAACACGGGAATGTTGCAGGTCATCGCGCTGTGCTCGCGCGCGCCGGCGATTGCCCTGGAAAATCCGCGCCAGACCCCGGCCTGGCAATATCCGCGCGAGTTCGGCCCGGTATCACCGGGTTTTTCGCGCGGAGCCCTGCTCGACGCCGACAGCGACACACCGCGGCTGCTGGCCTCGGGCACGGCCAGCATCATCGGCCACGTGTCGCAGCATGTGGGCGACACTGCCGCGCAGCTGGTCGAAAGCCTGGCCAATCTCGAGGCGCTTCTGGCCGAGGGCAGCGCGCGTTCGGGCCGAATCTTCAGCTTTGCTGGTTGCGAGGCCTTGCGCGTGTACCTGCGCGACCCGGCCGACCTGTCGCTGGCGCAGGCCGCCATTGTTTCGTCGGGCCTGCCCGCCGATCGGGTCGTGTACGTGCAAGGTGATGTCTGCCGCCGCGAACTCGCGGTTGAACTCGAAGGCGTGTTTGCGGCGAGCTAGGCGCCCAGCTCGATCCAGACCGGCGTGTGGTCGCTGGGCCGGTCCCACAAGCGCGGTTCCCGGTCGATGCCTGCCGCCACCACGCGACCTCGCAGCGCTTCGCTGACCAGCACCAAGTCGATGCGCAAGCCCAGGTTGCGACGGAAGCCGGCAGCGCGGTAATCCCACCAGCTGAATTGCCCGCCGTCGGTGTGCAACAAGCGATAGCTGTCGTGCAGGCCGAGTGATTGCAGCCGTCGCAGCGCGGCGCGTTCGGCCGTGGACGTGAGGATGGAATCATCGTTCCAGATCAGCGGATCGTGCACGTCGCGGTCGTCCGGCGCGATGTTGAAATCACCCAGCACCACCAACTGCGGATGCGCGCGAAGCTCATCGGCCAGCCAGCCATGCACCGCGTCTATCCAGCGCAGTTTGTAGTCGTATTTTTCGGTGCCGACGGCCTGGCCGTTCACCACGTACAGGTTGATGATGCGCACGCCGCCGACGGTGGCCGCGATCACGCGCTTCTGGTGGTCTTCGAAACCCGGGATGTCGCATATCACCTCGGTCGCCGCCTCGCGGCTGAGGATGGCCACGCCGTTGTAGGTTTTCTGCCCGCAGAACACGCTGCGATAGCCCTGCTCGGCCAGCACCGTGTCGGGAAACTTGCTGTCCTCGAGCTTGGTTTCCTGCAGCGCCACCACGTCCGGTGCGGCGGCGCGCAACCACTCCTGCAGGTGCGGCAGGCGCACGTTGAGGGAATTCACGTTCCAGCTGGCGATCTTCATTCGCGGATGCTAACGGGTCGGGCGCCTTCGCGGCAAAGACCGTGGCGGCGGCCGTAGCGCGGCGGTGGCATCATGGCCGCCTGGAACGAGATCGTGGAGGACGGATGGACTGGGTTGACCTGCGCAGCGACACCATCACCCGACCGACGCAAGCCATGCGCGAGGCGGGACTGCGCGCCGCGGTCGGCGACGACGTGATGGGCGACGACCCCACGGTGAACGCGCTGCAGTCGCGGCTGGCGTCCGAGTTGGGCTTCGAGTCGGGCTTGTTCGTGGCATCGGGCACGCAGTCGAACCTGCTGGCGCTGATGGCGCATTGCGAGCGCGGCGACGAATACCTGGTCGGCAGCGAAGCGCACACCTACAAATACGAAGGCGGCGGCGCGGCCGTGCTCGGCTCGATCCAGCCGCAACCCATTCCGCAATCGGCCGACGGCACCCTGCCCCTGGACCTGGTCGCGAAGGCGATCAAGCCCCAGGGCGATCCCCATTTCGCGATATCGCGCCTGCTGGCGCTGGAAAATACCTGGGCCGGCCGCGTGCTGCCGCGTGACTACATCGAAAGCGCCGGCGACTTGGCGCGTTCGCATGGCCTCGGCTTCCACCTCGACGGCGCGCGGCTCTACAACGCCGCGATTGCCGAGGGCGTCGCGCCGCGAGAAATCACCCGCCACTTCGACAGTGTGTCGATCTGCTTTTCCAAGGGACTCGGCGCGCCGATCGGTTCGATGCTGCTCGGCAGCAGCGTGCTGATCGATCGCGCACGTCGCTGGCGCAAGGTGGTGGGCGGCGGCTGGCGCCAGGCGGGATTGCTGGCGGCCATGGCCAACCATGCGCTCGACCACCACGTGCAGCGACTGGCCGACGACCATCGCCGCGCGCGTGATCTCGCCGAAGGCCTGCGCGGCGTGCCTGGCGTCACCGTTGAAGGCCCGCACACCAACATGGTCTTCATCACGGTGCCGGCCGAATCAGTGCCGGCGCTCGACGCGCACCTGCGTGCGCGCCAGATCCGCCTGGCCATCAGCAAGCCCGAGGTGCGCCTCGTGACGCACCTCGACATCAGCGACGACGGCGTGCAGCGCACGGTCGCCGCCTTCAATGAGTTTTTCGCCTAGGCGGCGTGCGCCGGCGGTTCCGCCGCCAGCAATCCGTGGCTGCGCAACAGGGCTTCGGGCTGCGGTTCGCGGCCGCGGAATGCGATGAAACTTTCCAGCGCCGGCCGCGAGCCGCCCACCGCCAGGATCTCGCGCCGGTAACGTGCGCCGGTGGCGGGGTCGAACACGCCGGCCTCCTCGAAGGCGGCAAACGCATCGGCACTCAGCAACTCCGCCCACAGATAGCTGTAATAACCCGCCGAATAACCGCCGCTGAAGATATGGGTGAAGGCATGCGGGAAGCGATGCCATTCCGGCGGGAACACCACCGCCACCTCCTGCCGCACTTCTTCGAGCAGGTCCAGCGTGCGCGCACCGCGCTGCGGATCGAACTCGTGGTGCAGGCGGAAATCGAACAACGCGAATTCCAACTGCCGCATCAGGAACAGGCCGGCATGGAAATGCCGCGCCGCCAGCATCTTCTGGAACAGATCGTCCGGCAGCGGCTGATCGGTCTGATAATGGCGGGCAAAGCCATCGAGCGCCTCGCGCTGCCAACCGAAGTTTTCCATGAACTGGCTCGGCAACTCGACCGCATCCCACTCCACGCCATTGATGCCGCCCACGCTGGGCCAATGCACTTCAGTCAGCAGGTGGTGCAGGCCGTGGCCGAATTCGTGGAACAGGGTGAGCACGTCGTTGTGGGTCAGTAATGACGGCTTGTCGTTCGAAGGCGGCGGGAAGTTGCAGGTGAGAAACGCGATCGGCAGACGCTTGCCGTCATCGTCCAGCAACGGCGCGCGGCACACATCCATCCAGGCGCCGCCGCGCTTGCCCTCGCGGGTGAAGTGGTCGAGGTACACGCCGGCGATGATGCTGCCATTGCCGTCGAGCACATCGAAGAACTGCACGTCCGGATGCCAGGTATCCACGCCGTGGCGCTCGACCAGTTTGGCGCCCAGCACGCGTTCGGCCAACGCGAACAGGCCGGCCATTACCTTGGGCAGCGGGAAGTAGGGCTTGATGGCTTCCTCGGAAAAATCGTAGCGGCGCTCGCGCAGTTTTTCGCTGGCGTAGCCGATGTCCCAGGGTTGCAGGTTGGCGATGCCCAGCTCGCTGGCGGCGAACTCACGCAGGGCCTGCAATTCCGCGCGCGCCACGGGACGCGCCTTGTCGGCAAGTTCGCGAAGGAAGCCGAGCACGCGGTCCGGCGAGCTGGCCATCTTGTCCACCAGCGACAGGGCCGCGCTTGATTCGAAGCCGAGCAATTGCGCCGCTTCATGGCGCAGCGCGAGGATGCGGCCGATGCGTTCGCTGTTGTCGAAACGGTTGGCGTCGGGGCCCTGGTCGGAGGCGCGCGTGTTGTAGGCGCTGTAAAGCGTCTTGCGCAGCTCGCGATCGTCGGCATAGGTCAGGATCGCCTGCACGACGGGGCCTTTCAGCGTCGCCAGGAAGCCGTCCTGTCGGCGGCTGTTGGCCGCCTGCGCCAGCATGGTCCGCGCGGAGTCCGGCAGGCCTGCCAATTCCGCTTCGGTCACCGGTCGCGTCCACGCATCGGTGGCGTCCAGCACGGCCTCTTCGAATTCGGTTTCGACCCGACTCAGTTCATTCTGGATTTCGCGGAAGCGGCTACGCGCAGGCTCTTCCAATGCCACGCCCGACAGTTCGAAATCTCGCAGGCTGTCGTCCACCAGGGTTTGCTGCGCGCGGTCCAGCGCGGAAAAACCCACGCCGTCGCGCACGGCGCGCACGGCCTGGTACAGCTCGCGATTCTGGCCGAGCACGCTGCCGTGTTCGGTGATTTTTTCCAGCGCTTCGGAATAGGCTTCGCGCAGCGCCGGCGAATCATTCACGCCATGCAGGTGCGATACCGGTGCGAACACGCGACCGAGGCGTTCTTCCATGCGCTCGAGCGGCGCGATCAGCATGTCGAACGTGGGGTCGACCGGCGACGCGGTCAGCTGGTCAACGAGCGACTGATAGTCCGCGAGGGTCTTTTCGACGGCGGGCACGACCTGTTCGGGCGTGATGGCGGAAAAGGCGGGGAGCTCGCCGTCGGCGAGCAAGGCATTGGGGGCAGTGGTCATACTGCAAAGGTGAAGCGCGCAGCCGCTGTTTTCAAGCGGCTGCGCGAAATAAAGCCTCGATCAAGCCTAGATTGGGCCGGCTTGCTTCAGCGATGGGCGACGCGGTCGGCCTTCAGGCGCTTCAGGTCCAGGGGCTGGATGGCGATCACGCGGCAGCGCAGCTGGCCGACGATGATGTCGCCGCTTCCGGCCTGCAGGCGGCCTTCGATGCCGTCCACGCCGCCGATCTCGACCGTTACCCGGCCCGTCAGCGCGTCGCAGTTGTTGCGGGTGGTCAGCAGGTAGGCGGTGCTCGGCTTGGTCCAGATGACCAGGGTCCTGTCGCCGGTCCGCTGCCAGTTGTAGAGCTGGCTGAAACGGAATTCGGGGATCGGGTCGCCGGCATAGGCGGCATAGTCGATGCGGTTGTGTTTGGCCTGGGCGGACAGCGCAAGTAGCGCGAGCGACAGGCCCAGCAAGATGATCCTGAGCTTCATGGCGGGACTCCGACGTTGGGTGCCGATCCACTCTAGACCTTTCCCGGGAGCGCGGCGACGGCCAGCCAGCCGTCGCTTAATCATCCAGTCAGCCAGAGAACGATCCGGTTCACCAGCGCGCCGTACGGCGGGTCGAGCAGCTTCATGCCATTCAAGCGTGACTGGTACAGCACCGGCATGGTCTTGCTGAAGGTCAGGAAGCCGGCATGCCCGTGGTAATGGCCCATGCCGCTGGCGCCGACGCCGCCGACCGGGAAATCGTTCTGGCCGAACTGGATCAGCACGTCGTTCACGCAGGCCATGCCGGCGCACACGCGGTCCAGGGTGCGCTCGCAGCGGTCGGCGTCGCGGTCGAAGGCATAGAAAGCCAGCGGCTTGTCGCGGCCGAGCACGTAGGCGATGGCCTCGTCGTGGCTGTCGTAGCTGCGCACGGGCAGCAGGGGCCCGAAGATTTCCTCGCGCATCACCAGCGCCTCGTCCGGCGGATCGAGCAGCACGGTCGGCGGAATGATCTCCAGCCCCCCGCCCTGCCTCGCATCCTGCGGCGCATGCTGCAGGACTTCCACGCCACGCTCGCGCGCATCGGCCAGCCAGGCGCGCAGGCGATCGGCCTGGCGGGCATTCACCGTGGCGGTGTAGTCGGGATTGTCGGCGAGGGTCGGGTAGCGGCGCGCCACGCTGGCCAGGTAGGCCTTGACGAAGGCATCGCGGCTGGCCCGCGGCACCAGCACGTAGTCGGGTGCCACGCAGGTCTGGCCGCCATTGAAGCACTTGCCGAAGGCGATGCGGTCGGCCGCGTGCTCGATCGGGTAACCGGGTGCGATCACCGCCGGGCACTTGCCGCCGAGTTCCAGCGTAACGGGGGTCAGGTTGGGCGCAGCCGCGGCCATCACCATCTTGCCGACCTGGGTCGACCCGGTGAACAACAGGTGGTCGAAGGGCAGGTTCGCAAAGGCCGCGCTGAGTGCGTGGTCACCTTGCACGATCACCACTTCGTCTGCGGTAAAGGTCTCGGCCACCAGCCGCGCCAGCAGGGCGCTGACCGTGGGCGTTGCCTCGGACGGCTTGATCATCACCCGGTTGCCGGCGGCCAGGGCATTGGCCAGCGGCACGATCGCCAGCTGGAACGGGTAGTTCCAGGGCACGATCACGCCGACCACACCCAGCGGGACGTAACGCAGTTCGCCCCGGGCGGGTTTGAAAGTGAGGTTGACCGACCGCCGCTGCGGTCGCATCCAGCTGCGCAGGTGGCGACGCGCGTGCTTGATCTCGTCCAGGGTAACCACGGTGTCCGACATCAGGGTTTCAATCGGCGCGCGCCGTCCGAAGTCGGCCGTGCAGGCGGCGACCAACTCGTCGCGGTAACGGCGTACGGCCGATTCCAGGCGCTCCAGGGTGGCCAGGCGCTCGCCGTAGCTGGGGACGTGGGCCAGGTGGGCAGCGCGCAGTCGATCGAAGGCCGGGCGGAGCTCGGCGATGGGGGTGTGGGTAGTCGTCATGCGTCGAGTCTAGCGCGAGGCCGGCGACGAGTCCGTGATTTGCAACGCTACAATGCGCCATGGGCATCCGGACTTTCCAGGGCATCGCGCCGCTGTTGGGCGCGCGCGTCTACGTCGATGAAGCAGCCACCGTCATTGGTGACGTGGTGCTGGGCGACGATGTGTCGATCTGGCCGGGCACGGTCATTCGCGGCGACGTGAACTTCATCCGCATCGGCGCGCGCAGCAATATCCAGGACGGCAGCGTCATCCATGTCACCCACGATGGCCCGTACGGCACGCCCGGCGGACTGGCCACGGTGATCGGCGAAGACGTGACCATCGGCCATGGCGCCATCGTGCACGCCTGCGTGATCGAGGACGCCTGCCTGATCGGCATGGGCAGCACCATCCTCGACGGCGCCATCGTCCGCAAGAATGGCTTCGTCGGCGCAGGCGCGGTGATCCCGCCCGGCAAGACCGTCGGCAGCGGTGAATTGTGGCTCGGCAATCCGGCGCGTTGCGTGCGCAAGCTCGGCGAGAAGGAAATCGAGCAGCTCTATTATTCCGCCCAGCACTACGTCCGGCTGAAGGACAAATACCTTTGAACCTCGGCGTGGGCGTCCGGGCCGGCGACAGCCCGGTGCTCGACACGTTGCGCAACGTGGAAACGCCGGAGGGCCTGGCGTTGACCTTGCGCAGCGCAGGCATGGTGCCGCGTGCCTATGCATGGCTGATCGATTTCGGTCTGCGCGCCGCCGGCGTGATAGGCCTGGGTACCGTACTCGGCCTGCTCGAAGGCGCCGGCAGCGGCATCATGATGGTGCTGATGTTCCTGATCTACTGGGGCTATCCGATCGTGTTCGAGGTCCTCAACGACGGCCAGACCATCGGCAAGCGCACGATGGGGCTGAAGGTAGTGAACGACAACGGCACGCCGGTCAGCTGGGTTCCGTCCATCGTGCGCAACCTGCTGCGCACCGTGGACATGATGCCGGTGATGTATGGGTTTGGCCTGGTCAGCGGCCTGCTCGATCCCGCCGGGCGCCGGCTCGGCGACCATGCCGCGGGCACGCTGGTGGTCTATGCCGAACGTTATGCCGCGCGATCGCCCGCGCCGCCCGCGCCGCCGGTGGCCGCGCCCCTGCCGCTGCAGCAGGACGAACAACGCGCGATCGTGGCATTTTCCGAACGCATGGTGCAGATGACGCCGGAGCGACAGCAGGAACTGGCGAGCCTGCTCGAACCGGTGACCGGGTCGCGCGGTGAGCGCGCCGTGCAGCAGGTGCTGGGACTGGCCAACTACCTGTTGGGCCGCCGATGAGGCAGGACGCGTTCGTCGCCCGCTACGAGGCCGAGTGGCGAGTGCTGGAACAATGGCTCGATACGCGGTCGCAGTCGCGGGCAAGCAAGCGCAAGGACGCCGACAGGATCGAACTCGACGACATCGAGTTCGCCGCGCGTTACCGCCGCGCCTGCCAGCACCTGTCCATCGCGCAACGGCGCGGCTACAGCACCGTGGTGCTCGACCGCCTCGAACAACTCATGCAGCGCGGCCACGACGTGCTGTATCGGCCGCCCAGCCTGCGCCTGCGCCGCATACTCGATTTCTTCAACCGCGACTTCCCGCGCCTGGTGCGCCGCCACCGCCATTACGTCGCGCTGTCGACGCTGTTGTTCTTCGTGCCGCTGGTCACCATGATCGTGCTGCTGCAGTTCATGCCCGAACTCGTCCACTCGGTCTATCCGCAATCGGAAATCGGCAAGTTCGAACGCATGTACGACCCCGCCGCGCGCGAGACCGCGATGGGTCGCGAAAGCGGCACCAACCTGCAGATGTTCGGCTACTACGTCTTCAACAATGTCGGCATTGCCTTCCGCACGTTCGCCAGCGGACTCATTTTCGGCATCGGGTCCATCTTCGTGCTGGTGATGAATGGCGTGATGATCGGCACCGTCGCCGGCCACTTGCAGGCGGTGGGCTACGGCGGTCCGTTCTGGCGCTTCGTCGCCGGACATTCGGGCCCGGAACTGAGCTCCATCGTGTTGGCGGGCGCTGCCGGCCTGCGCATCGGCTGGGCCTTGATCGCGCCGGGCCTGCTGTCGCGTCGGCGTGCACTGGTGGAAGCGGGCCGCGACGGTGCGCAGCTCGCACTGGGAATTTTTGCGTTGCTGGTGCTGGCCGCCTTCATCGAAGCGTACTGGTCGTCGATCGGCTGGATGCCGTCGCTGGTGAAGTTCGGCTTCGGCGCGACCCTGTGGCTGGGCATCATCTATTGGCTGTGGCGCGGGGGACGCGATGCGGCTTGACCTGATTTCCATCGCCCTGCGCCAGCGCAATCCGTGGGAATCGATGGACCTCGGCATCGCGCTGGTGCGGCGCCATGCCGGCGCCATCTGGCGGCCGTGGTTCCTGCTCACGCTGCCGTTCTTCGTGGCCTTCAACCTGGTCGGCTGGTGGTTCGACATCCTGTGGCTGGGGCCGCTGCTGCTGTGGTGGCTCAAGCCCTTGTTCGATCGCGTGCCCTTGTTCGTGTTGTCGCGAGCAGTATTCGGCACGGTGCCCGGCACGCGGCAGACCCTGCGCTCGCGTGAACTGTGGTCTCTGAAATCCCTGCTCGGCTGGCTGACTTGGCGGCGCTTGCATCCTGCGCGCTCGCTGCTGCTGCCGGTGGATATGCTCGAAGGCCTGACCGGGCCCCGACGCCGCACTCGCAACGGCGTATTGCAGCGCGCGGTCAGCGGCCAGGCCTTGGGGCTCACGTTTGCCTGCATCGGTTTCGAAATTGCGCTGGTGCTGTCGGCGTGGGTCTTGTGCCTGCTGTTCATACCGACCGAATTCCTGAGCGCTTCGGCGCGCGAACTGTGGCAGGTGTTCTTCGACGATCCGCCGGCATGGGCCGAGATCTGCGTCAACGCTGTCCTGTGGCTGGCGATGAGCGTGGTCGAACCGTTCTACGTGGGCGCGGGCTTCGGCCTGTATCTCAATCGGCGCACGCAACTGGAAGCCTGGGACGTGGAGCTTTCCTTCCGCCGGCTCGCCGACCGCGCGCGACAGGCGGCGGCGTCTTCGCTGGCCGTATTGCTGGTCGTGCTGTCCCTGGCCGCCGGTTTGTTGCCTTCGCCCGTCTTCGCCAGCGCCGCTACGGAAAAAGCCAGCCAGGCGCAAGGGCTCACGCCGCGGCAATACGTGGGCGAGGCCGCGTGGCAGGCGCCCGATCCGCGTTTCGATCGCGCCGTCGACAAGGCAATGCTCGATCCGCTGTTGTCACCGAAGCAGGAAGTGACGCGATGGGAACTCAAGGACAAGCGCAAGCCCGCTGACAAGAAGCCGCCGCCGAAGCCAGGCTGGCTTGGCTTCCTGGCGATGATCATCGGCGCCATCGGGGAATACGGGCTCTGGATCCTGGCCGCGCTGTTGCTGGCCTTCGTTCTCTGGCGCTTGCCGCGTTGGCTGCCCTGGGTGCAGGAACGGGTCCGGCCGGAAGCGCCGCCTTCGGAAATCATCGAACATCCGATCGAAGCGCCCTCCACCCTGCCCGACGACGTGCCCATGGCGGCGCGCGCGCTTTGGGACGCAGAGCATCGTCGCGAAGCGCTGGCGCTGCTCTATCGCGCCAGTGTCGAGCGCGTGGCCGAACGCCTGGGCACGCCGTTTCCGCCGGGCGCCACCGAGGCCGAATGCCTGCGCCGCGCGCGCCGCCTTCCGACGCCGGAATTGCAGCAGCATTTTTCTCGCGTGGTTCGCACCTGGCAGGCGGCGGCCTATGCCTGGCGTTTTCCCGACAGCGCGCAGTTCGATGCCTTGCTGGAATCGTGGCAGCGCGACTTCGAGGGCCGCGCATGAGCCGCCGGGCCGTCTGGCTGATAGTGCTGCTGGTCGTGGTGACTATCGCGACCGGTGCGAGCGCCTTCCTGTATTTCTTCAAGCCCGTCACCTCGCAGATTTCGTTGCCGGCGAAGGGCGAGGCGTCCTACAACCCGCTGTACGCGCTCAGGCAAAGCCTGCGCGCGCAAGGCATCACGGCCAGTTCCTATCCCAGCCTCAACCCCACCGCACTGGTGCTCGCGCCGCGTGACACGCTGGTGTTGTTCACCCAGCCCGAAGCCATCACGCCGACGCAGTCGCGCAGATTGCTGGCATGGGTTCGCGGGGGCGGCCACCTGGTCATGCCGGGCCCGGAACTCGGCGAGTCGCCCGGCGCGCTTGCCGCGGGACTGGGCCTGAGTGGTCTCCCCGAGCCCGCTCACGTGGAAGGCGATGACTGGGACCGCTACTGCAGCCGGATCGATTCGCGCGCCAAGCCCTTGAATCCCGATGACCCCAGCGAAAAATACCTGCTCTGCAACAACCGCTTCACCAGCAGCGCGCCGGGCTTCCAGCCGGGCGAAGGCGATGCGAAGCGCGGTTATCGTTTCGCCCGTATCAGCCATGGCCAGGGCATCGTCACCGTGTCCGACCTGCGCTTCCTCGACAATGACAACCTGGACACGCCCGCGTCCCGCGAAATTGCCTTCCAGATAGTTTCGCCACAGCTGGGCAAGGGTGCTTTCCACCTGGTCTATTCGGCCGACATTCCCTCCCTGTGGCGCCTGCTTGTCCTATACGGCTGGCCGGTGCTGATTCCCGCATTGCTGGCGCTGGCCGCCTGGCTGCTGATGCGCGGGCAACGGTTCGGACCCGTGGCGCCGATGCCCGCGGGCAATCGTCGCGCCCTGCTCGAACACGTACAGGCGGCAGGCGAGTTCGCGTTCCGTCGCGGTCGCGGGATCGCCTTGCACACCGCCGTGCTCAACCTGTTCAAGCAGCGCCTGGCGCGCCGCGAGCCGATGCTCGCCGCGCTCGACGGCGAAGCCCAGGTGATGGCCTTGTCCGAACGACTCTCGCTCGATGCGCAATCCATCCGCCACGCACTCCGGCCGCAGGGCATGCAACGCCCCGACCATTTCCTGCAATCCATCTCCACCCTCGTGAAAATGAGAAACCGACTATGAGCATTGAAACCCCGGCGCCGCTGGCGCCCATCACCGGCGATCAACTGATCGGACATGTCGATGCGATTCGCGCACAGGTGTCGCAGGCCTTCGTCGGCCAGGCCGAAGTGCTCGACCACATCCTGGTGGCGCTGCTGGCCGGCGGACACGTATTGCTCGAGGGCGTGCCGGGCCTGGGCAAGACCTTGCTGGTCCGCGCGCTCGCCACCGCGCTCGATTGCAGTTTCGCCCGCGTGCAGTTCACGCCCGACCTGATGCCCAGCGACATCAGCGGCCATGCCTTCTACGACCCGAAGTCGGAAAGCTTCCGCATCCGCCGCGGCCCGGTCTTCACCAACCTGCTGCTGGCCGATGAAATCAATCGCGCGCCAGCCAAGACGCAGGCGGCCTTGCTGGAAGTGATGCAGGAACAACAAGTCACCATCGAAGGCCGCAGTTATGAACTGCCGCCGCCGTTCCTGGCCATCGCCACGCAGAATCCGGTCGAACAGGAAGGCACCTATCCGCTGCCCGAAGCGCAACTCGACCGCTTCCTGCTGAAGATCCTGATGGGTTATCCCGAGCACGACGACGAAGTGCGCATGGTCGGCAATGTCAGCACCGGTCGCAACGCGCACGACTTCGACCTGAGCCGCGTCCAGCGCGTGCTCGACCGCCGACAGATCACCGCGATGCAGCAAGGCACCGCGCTGGTCGCCGTTGATCCGGTGGTGCTTGATTACGCGGTGCGCCTCGCCCGCGCCACCCGCGAGTGGCCGGGCATCAGCCTGGGCGCCGGACCGCGCGGCAGCCTCGCGCTGGTGCGCGCAGCGCGTTCGTATGCGGTGCTGCAGGGCCGCGACTTCGTTACGCCCGACGACATCCGCGCCGTAGCCAAACCCGCGCTGCGCCATCGCATCACGCTGGCGCCGGAGTTGCAGATCGAAGGCATGCGCATCGATGCCGTCATCGACGCCCTGCTCGCCAAGGTGGAAGCGCCGCGCCGATGAGGCCAGGCATCACCCTGGTCTGGTGCCTGGCGGCCTGGTCGCTGCTCGGCTTCGCCTGCGCGCTGGGCTGGCTGCCGATATCTGCCTGGCAAATTTCAGGCGGCGCATTGGCGGCCGTCGCGCTGATCGATGCCTGGACCTTGTCGCGACTGGCCACGCCAGTCGTGCGCCGGATCCTGCCCGGCGTAATTCCGGTCGGCGTCGAGCGCGATGCCACGCTGCAACTGGAAGCAGGCGATACCCATGCCGTTACGCTGGACGTGCACGACCTGCTGCCGGGCGACTGGCCGGTCCACGGCCTGCCGCGCACATTGAGGGTGACGCCTGGCGTGGACTCCACCTTCAATTATCGCTTTACGCCCGCGCAGCGCGGCAGTTTTGAATTCAGCGGCTGCCAGCTTCGCCTGAAGTCGCCGTTGCGATTGTGGCGGCAGCGCCGGCAAGTCGCGCTTAAACAAACGGTCCGCGTGTATCCCAACTTCGCGCCGCTTGCACGGTTTGCCCTGTTCAGCGCCGAACAGGCGTCGCGCGTGGTCGGCGCGCACGTGCAACGCAGCCGCGGCGAGGGCACCGAGTTCCACCAGTTGCGCGAATACCGGGTCGGCGACAGCCTGCGCCAGATCGACTGGAAGGCCAGCCAGCGCGCGCGCAAGCTGATCTCGCGCGACTACCAGCACGAGCGCAACCAGCAAGTAGTGATGCTGCTCGATACCGGCCGACGGCTCTTGGCCAAGGACGATGCCCTGTCGCACTTCGACCACGTGCTCAACGCCAGCCTGGTCGTTTCCTATCTCGCGCTAAGGCGCGGCGACGCGGTTGGATTGATGGCCAGTGGCGGCGATGCGCGCTGGCTGGCGCCGCAACGCGGCCTGGGCGCGGTGGATACGCTGCTCAACACCATCTTCGACCTGGAGGCGCGCCCGGTCGCGACCGACTACCTCGAAGCCGCGACATTATTGATGCAACGGCAACGCCGGCGCGCCCTGGTGATGATCGTCACCAACGTTCGCGACGAAGACATCGAGGACCTGCTGACCGCCGTGCGCTTGCTGCAGCGGCAACACCTGGTCTGCGTGGCCAGCCTGCGCGAACAGGCCCTGGACCATGCACTGGAAGGAGCCGTGGACACGATCGAACAAGCCATCGGCGCGGGCGCGCTGGCCCGCTACCTGGAAGACCGCAACCGCGCGCACCAAAGCCTGCGCAGCCAGGGCGTGATCGTGCTCGACGTGACCTGCGCGCAACTACCGGCGGCGCTGGTCGAGCGCTATCTCGCGGTGAAGCGTGGCGGGCTGCTGTAGCTGACTGTTGCTGGCGAAATATTTTCCGCCCGCTCAGTCACCGGTACTCAACACCACATCAAGCGCGCGCAGGTCCAGGTACACCGGCTGCGTGTCCGGCCGTTGCCCGTGCCAGATCTCGAAACTCGCGGCAGCCTGTTCCACCAGCATGCCCAGGCCGTCAATCGCCTGTGCGCAATTCGCGCTGCGCGCCCAGGCCAGGAATCCGATCGCGGCTTCGCCGTAGCTCAGGTCCACGGCCAGGGTGCGGCCGGCGGCGATGCCGAACGGCAGGTCCATTGTTTCGTGGCCGCGGCCAGCGGACGTGGCATTGATGATGAAGTCGAACGCGCCCTGCGTGGCCAGGTCGTTCCAATAGCGGGAATGCACGCGACCGGGCTGACCCAGCGCGTCGGCCAGGGCATCGGCTTTTTCAGGATGGCGATTGACGATGAACAGGTCGCCGATGCCGGCCTCGAGCAAGGCCGGGGCGACGCCGTGCGCCGCGCCACCCGCACCCAGCAACAAGGTTCGCCGGCCGCGCAGGTCAAGCGCGTTGCGCTCGGTCAGGTCGCGCACCAGGCCGATGCCGTCGGTGTTGTCGCCAAACCAGCCGCCTTCGTGGCGCACCAGCGTGTTCACCGCGCCGGCATTGCGGGCGCGGTCGCTCAGGCCTGCGCACAGCGCCAGCGCCGATTGCTTGTGCGGCAGGGTCAGGTTCGCGCCGCGACCGCCATCTGCGGCGAACGCAGCGAGGGCCGCCTGCAGGTCCGCAGGCTCGACATCGATGGCGTCGTACCGCAGCGACAAACCCACCTGCTTCGCGAACGCGGCGTGGATGCGGGGCGAAAGCGAGTGGGCGACCGGATGGCCGAAGACTGCATAGCGTGATTGTTGCTGACTCATTGTCTGCTTCCTTGTAGGTGGGTCGGCGCTCAGTGCGACTCGCGAATCCAGCGCGCGGCGTCGAGTGCGAAATAAGTCAGGATGCCATCGGCGCCGGCACGCTTGATCGAAGTCAGCGCTTCCAGTGCGCAGGCGCGTTCGTCCAGCCAGCCGTTGCCGGCGGCGGCCTTCAGCATCGCGTACTCGCCGCTCACCTGGTAGACGAACGTCGGCGCGCCGAAACGATCCTTCACCCGCCGCACGATGTCGAGGTAGGGCAAGCCGGGCTTGATCATCACCATGTCGGCGCCTTCTTCCAGGTCCAGCGCGACTTCGCGCAGGGCTTCGTCGGAATTGGCCGGGTCCATCTGGTAGGTGTACTTGTTGCCCTTGCCCAGGTTGCCGGCCGAACCGACCGCATCCCGGAACGGGCCGTAGAAACTGGACGCGTATTTTGCCGAGTAGGCAAGGATGCGCGTGTGCACGTGGCCGCCCGCTTCCAGCGCCGCGCGAATCGCGCCGATGCGGCCGTCCATCATGTCGCTCGGCGCCACGATGTCGGCGCCGGCTTCGGCGTGCGAGATCGCCTGGCGCACCAGCGCGGCATTGGTTTCATCGTTCAACACATAGCCGCTGGCGTCGATCAATCCATCCTGGCCGTGCGTGGTGTACGGGTCCAGCGCCACGTCGGTGATCACGCCCAGGTCGGGGAAGTTCTGCTTCAGTGCGCGAATTGCTCGCTGGGCCAATCCATCGCTGGACCAGGCGGCAGCGCCGTCGAGCGACTTCGCCTCCGGGGCCGTCACCGGAAACAGGGTGAGCGCCGGAATCTGCAAGGCGACGGCCTGCTCGGCAACCCGCAGCAAATCGTCGATGGACAGCCGGTCCACGCCGGGCATGGACGCGACCGGGGCACGACCCTTCAGTTCGTGGATGAACACCGGAAGGATCAGGTCGTCGCTGCCGAGGCGGTTCTCGCGCATCAGGCGGCGGGAAAAATCATCGCGGCGCATGCGGCGCGGACGGGTGTGCGGAAAGGCCATCGTCAACTCCTGTACTGGCGCCAATGATAACGCCGCCGTCGCGCTACGATGTCGCCATGGTCTTCCTTCGCCCGCTGCCGCGCGCGGCCCGCGCCTGCCTGCTATTGCTGGGCGTGCTCGCGCTCGCCTGCATCGTCGGCCCGTGGCTGCTGGGTTTCGATCCGCATCGGCCGGACTGGAACTGGCTGTCGGCCGCACCGTCCCTGCAGTCCGGCCACTGGTTCGGCACCGACGCCATCGGTCGCGATGTGCTGGCGCGCACCCTGGCCGGCGGCCGGCTGTCACTCGGCATCGGCGTGCTGGCCAGCGTCGTGGCATTGGTCATCGGCCTGGGCTACGGCGCCATCGCCGGGTTGGCTGGCGGCAATGCCGAGCGCGCCATGGTGCGTGCGCTGGACGTGTTGTCGGCGCTGCCCTTCCTGCTGATCGTGATCCTGTTGCTCAGCCTGTTCGGCCGGTCCCTGTTCCTGCTGCTCGCGGCGATCGGCGGTTACGTCTGGATAGACCTGGCGCGGGTGATGCGCGCAGAAGCAGGTCGCTTGCGCGAGGCGCCGTTCGTGCTCGCTTCGCGGGCCGCGGGCGCCAGCTTCGGCCAGCAATTGCGCTGGCACCTGCTGCCAAACCTGTTGCCCTTGGCGTTGGTGTATCTCGGGCTGATCCTGCCGCAAGCCATCCTGGTCGAAAGTTTCCTGGGCTTCCTCGGCCTGTCGGTGGATGAGCCGTCGGCGAGTTGGGGGACCTTGTTGTACGAAGGCAGCCAGGAACTGGACAGTGCACCGTGGACCTTGCTGTTTCCGGCCGGCTTCCTGATCGCGACGCTGGCCTCGTTCCAGTTCCTGGGCGACAGCCTGCGCGACTGGCTGGACGTGCGCAGTGAAGCGGCATGATGCGCAGGACCGCAGCGCAATGACCGACGATCCGCACGAGCGCGCGCCCCGGCTGCGCATCACCGCGTTGGAAGTCACCGCGCCCGGGCACGACGCGCCGCTGCTCGGCCCGCTCGACCTGCAACTGCGGGCCGGCCAATGCCTCGGACTGATCGGCGAATCGGGCAGCGGAAAAAGCCTGACCGTGCTGTCGCTGATGGGTTTGTTGCCACCGGGACTGAAAGCCACCGGGCGCCTTGAATTCGCGGGCGAGTCGATGCCGCTGTTGTCACCTGCGCACCGCGCCTTGCGCGGCCGCGGAATCGCCTGGATGCCGCAGGATCCGCAGGCCAGCCTGCATCCGCTGCGCCGCGTCGGCTCGCAGTTGACCGAAAGCCTGCGCGTGTTGCGCGGACTCGATGCCGCTTCGGCACTCGCGCAGGCGCGCCGATTGTTCGAGGAACTCGAACTGCCCGACCCGGCAGCACTGCTCGCGCGCTATCCGCACCAACTGTCCGGCGGACAACGGCAACGGGTCGGACTGGCGCTGGCGCTGGCGGGAAATCCGCAGGTCCTGTTGGCGGACGAGCCGACCTCCGCACTCGACCCGCGCCTGGCCGACGAGATACTGGGCTTGCTCGACCGCTTGCGCGCGCAGCGATCCCTGGCGCTGTTGCTGGTAAGCCACGACCTGCCCCTGGTCGGTCGTCACGCGCAACGCCTGCTGATCCTGCAACGCGGCCGGACGGTCGAGGCCGGCCCCGCGCAAGACATCTTTTCCGCGCCCACGCAGGACTACACCCGCGAACTGCTGGCCGCCGATCGCCTGCCCCCTCCGCAACCGGCACGGCAAGGCGACGTCGTACTGGAGGTCTCGAACCTGGTGGTGCGCTACCCGCGCAGCAAGGAGGATGCGGTCCGGTGCATCGACCTGCAGCTTCGGCAGGGCGAATGCCTGGCCCTGGTCGGCGCCAGCGGCAGCGGCAAGAGTTCGCTCGGCCGCGCCCTGTTGAGGTTGTTC